>Ga0265314_10000462_pt1 | contig 54033 bp, 41 predicted proteins | sample 4126metaG_FD_203106 | JGI IMG/M metagenome (GOLD analysis project Ga0265314, IMG submission 203106) | Rhizosphere microbial communities from Carex aquatilis grown in University of Washington, Seatle, WA, United States - 4-1-26 metaG | ecosystem: Host-associated > Plants > Roots > Rhizosphere >... | reverse complement strand
CAAGCATCACGCGCACGGGCACACTGACGGTGAACGCGAACGGGACGCTGAGCATTTCGAGCGTGCAGGTCTCGATAAATTTCGTGCAGGCCGGGCAGGATTCGGCCGCGGTCGCGGGCGTGATTCCATCGGTGCCGGCGAGTTTCAATCCGCTGGGCGTGGCGGCAAAACTGGACGTGGGCGGCGCGAATTTTACGGTGACGCTGGACGGCACGGGCACGGGGATGTCGGCGCAGGGCAAGATTGCGCTGACCAAGAGCGGCAATGGCTACATGTTCAGCGGGACGTTCAACAAGGCGGCGTGGCATTCGAACTGGACCGACGAGAATCTGACCAATACGCCGGTGGTGAACGGCGCGCGTTCGATCGTAATTTCGCTGACGCTGGGCGGAAAAGTTTACACCGCGACCCAGCCGCTCAAATACACCGCCACCGCCTACTGGGGCAAAGCGCAGTAGTTAGGATGAAGGCGCTGTGGGCGCTGGCGGCGCTTCCGCTACGGCGCTTTGCGTGCGGGCGATCAACTGACCCAATACGGGTGCGGTCGCGGGCGAGAGCAGCATTTCCATCGCCAAGTCTTCAGCGCTCGTCGATTCGCGGCCCTTCTCGTCCTTCTTAATCTTCTTTAGTTCCAGATCGTACGTTCCAAAATTCTGACAGCTCGGGCAGAGCGCCTGGCTCACACGCACATGCGAGACTGGCGGCTCCTTGGGCAGCGACTTGAGCTCAAGCAGCGCCTCGATGCGCCCCGTCCGCAGCTTTCCCATCAGCGCGTCGTCGCCGGGGACTTCGGTGAATGCAATGCCCTTGGTCTCCTTGCACCAGACGCCGCAGCTTTCGCAGTAGACCTCGGTCTTCAGTACCACCCAGGGTACGAAAGCGGTGCACAAAATGGTCCATGCGGCTTCGCAGGTCCAGGCGCCTTCGCCGATTCCACCGGCGCCAGACGCGCTGGCCAGCGTTGAGATGCCCTTAAGCAACTCGTGCGGATCGCGCGCCCATTGGAAGAATCCACCCAACGCGCCGGTACTCATCGCAACCTGCTTGAAATACAGATACGCGGCCCAGTGGAAATAATTCGCGGCCGCGCCAATCAAGGCGCCGGCCAGGAACGCAAAGAAAGGGCTGCGGCAACGGGCTTTGCTCAATAAGAAATAAATCCCGAGCCCGAAGATGGGCGGTCCGGCCAGTGAGACCCAGAACTGCGCGCGGCCATGATCCACGGCGTAGCACACCAGCGCGTATAGCCAGCCGCCGCAGAGCGCCGCTGGCACCCCAAAAAGCACCGCGACCAGCGGCGCACGTCCGACGCGGCCGGAAAGTTTGTACTGCTCGGGGATGTAAGGGGCGGCGTCCATGGGTGGGCTCGAAGAATCAGTGGGACCCCAGCCGCTTGACTTCCTTGCCGCTCAAGAGCCCGTGGGCTTGCGAGAGGAATTCGGGAATGCGCTTGGCGTGCGGAGACTTCGCCAAACAAGTCGCGAGGTCCAGCTTTTCAACGCCGTCGGCCTGCTTGCCTGGGAACCAATGCCCGCCGTTGCCGAGCAGGTTGTAGCGCATCTTGCCGTACTCGACCATTTCGTAGGCTCGCGCGAGATTGAAGAGGCGCAGGATTTCGAAGACGTTGACCTGGCCCGGCACTTCGCTCCAATCGGGCAGGCCCTGATACCAGGTGCTGGCCCAATCGCGGCCCAGCGCGTTTTCGTATTCCATGTGCAGGCGCGCGTCGATGGGCGCGAGCAGGTCCTTGAGTTTTTCGGGCGCCTCGAGGTGCGGGAGCGTTTTGATGTGTTCGTCGAAGTCCGAGGGCCGCGCCGCGCCGACGCTGAGCGTGTGGATCTGCGGATGTGCGAGGCACCAGGCATTGTTGAAGACGATCGGCGAGAGCGGCTCGGTCATTTTGCGCAGCTTGTCGCTGGGCTTAAAGAGCAGGCCGCCCTTTTCGGTTGGGCTGATGATGAAGACGCCCATGTCGTGCCGGGTCGCCGCTTCGACCGCGGGCCAGTTGTTCTGGAAAACATAATACCAATGCAGGTTCACGTATTCGAAGCGTCCGTCTTCGATGGCTTTGACGATGGTTTTGCAGTGCGCGTGGGTCGAGAAGCCGATGTGGCGTGCGCGGCCCTGGCGCTTGAGTTCAAGCGCGGCTTCGAGGCAGCCGCCGGGGCGGATGGACTGTTCGAGTAGCTCTTCGTTGTTGATGCCGTGCAGTGCGAGCAGATCGACGTACTCGAGTTTGAGTAGCGACATCGACTTGTCGAAGGTTTTCAGGAATTCCTTGGGATCGGCCGAGGGCGCGACCTTGGTCTGCACGATCAGGTCTTTGCGCGGGAGTTTGGGCAGCACGTGGCCGAGCTGCTCTTCGCTGGTGCCGTAGCCGCGGGCGGTTTCGATGTGCGTGATGCCGACGTCGAGCGCGCGGTGGATCGTGGCCTGCAAGTTGGCCTGGCTTTCGGGCGTGAACTTGTCCTTATCGTTCCAGGACTGCTGGTAGCGCATGCCGCCGCAGGAGAAGACAGGGATCTGCAAACCGGTTTTGCCAAAGCGGCGGTAAAGCATGGTGGGGAAGTCCTCCAAAGCACGGTCTTGGGTATGGATACTTTATAGCGCGCCCCCGGCGCACGCCTATGGCAGGATTGGGCGCACGCTTAGGCAATTGATTCTCCCTTCTTTGTGCCGTAAGACGCACCGCACCGCACCGCTCAATGCCGCAAGGAGTCTTGCAATGGCTTTCCAGGAAGTACGTGACGCCTGGATTTACCTCGACCGCAACACGCAGGTCTGGAAGGGTCCGATCCAGGCTTCGCAGGGCGTCTTCCAGCCGATCCACTGGGTCGCGCTGGGGCGCATGGAAGCCGAACTGCGCCTGGCGCCGTTTGAAGGCCGCATCGTCGACATGGGTTGCGGACAGGGCGTGATCACGACGAACCTCGCCTGGAAGCGCCCGCGCGCGGAAGTCATCGGCATCGATCCGAACGAAGAGCGCCTGGGCGTCGGCACGATGCTCGTGCAAGAGCATGGCCTGAAGAACTGCACGTTCCGGAAGGGCAGCATTGAAGAAGCGGGCGTGGAGCCGGCTTCCTGCACGGGCGTCTTCTGCACCGAAGTGCTCGACCACATCCCCAACGTGCGCGAAGTGCTGAAGGAAAAAGTGGACCTCCTGCTCAAACTGCTGCGTCCCGGCGGGCGGCTGGTGCTCTCGGTGCTCGACGACATGGGCACGGGTGAGACCGGGATCACGGTGGCGTCGCCTCTAAAGTTCGATGATTTTGGCTTCCTGCCGGGCCGGCGGCTCGACCGCAATTGCCCGCGCTGGTGGCACCTTTTCTATTCCGACAAGCGGTAGCCGCAGCGGAGCATGGAATGACCAACCTGGGTTCGCTATTCCCCGAAGATTTGCAGCCGGAGAAAAAGTCCGCGCAAGCCAAGGGCGCCGCCGCACCGGCCGCGCAGAAAGCGCCGGCCAACGGCGGCAAACCCGCTGCGCCCACGCCGAAGCCGGTTTCCGGCACAACCGCTCGCCCCGCGCGGCAGAGTGTGCAGGACCTCACGCCGGGTAAGGATGTCGAGAGCATTTTCCTGGTGCAGGAAGCGACCTTGCGCGCGGCGAAGAATGGCTCGCGCTATATCCAGGCCAATTTGTGCGACCGCACCGGCTCGGTGCCCGTGCGCTTCTGGGACGCGACGGAGCGCGACTTCGAGCCCTTCAAGCAGGGTTCGTACGTGCGCATTCGCGGGCGTGCCGAACAATATAAAAACATGCTGCAACTGGTCGCGCAGGCCGCGCAGCCCGTCGATCCCAATGGCGTCGATCCCGCGGACTTCCTGCCGGTCTCGAAACGTCCGCTGCCAGAGATGATCGCCGAATTCGAAGCGCTGTTGGCGACCTTTACCGACCCTGACTACAAGCGGCTGCTGGACGCGCTCTTTGCCGATCAGAAAACGCGCGAAGCGTACTATCGCGGCCCTGCGGCGTCCGCGATTCACCATGCCTGGTCGAGCGGGCTGTTGGAGCATGTGCTGTCGGCATGCAAGACCGCGAAGCATGTGGCCGAAGAACGCCCTTTTTTGAATCGCGATCTTTTGATGGCCGGCGTGATCCTGCATGACATCGGCAAGATCATCGAACTCGACCCCGGTCCGGGCTTCAATTACACGGACACGGGCCGGCTGATGGGACATATCGTGCTGGGCACGCTGCTGGTCGAACGCGTGATCATCGGGCTGCCCGATTTTCCAGCGCGCAAACGCAACCTGATTCTGCACATGATTCTGAGCCACCACGGCGAACGCGAACACGGCTCGCCGGTTACGCCGGCATTTGCGGAAGCCGTCGCGCTGCACCACATCGAATGCATGGACGCGAAGGTGCAGGGCATCCAGAGCATGATCGAACGCGAAGTCGACAACGGCAACGCGACGGGCTGGAGCGAATTTGCGCGCGTGGTTGACGGCCGGATTTATCTCGGCGCGCGTCCGGGTGCGGACGAACCCGCGCCGTAAATTCAGCGCGGGTGGCAGGGCGAATTATTTCTCGTCTTTGGCGGGCGCGGGCTGTGCTGCCGGTTCAGGCGCTTCGCGCTTCTCACGCTTCAATTCCGGATCGGCCATCGGCGCGCTCTTGGGCACGTTCTTGAGCGTGTCGGGAATCGTCGCATCGATCACGCCGCCGGGGCGCTTGGCAGACAGGTCCACACGTCCGGTCGGCTTGCCGACGGTCTGTTCGATCTGTGCGAGCTGGACGATGTAGTCCAGGCGCCGGTTGATGAAGTCCGTTTTGGCGGTGAGCAGGTCCTGCTGCGACGTGATCAGGTCGAAGCTGTCTTTCAGGCCGCGTTCGAAGCTGATGCGCGCGGCGTCGAGACGCTGCTTGGCTTGTTCGACTTTACGCGCCGAGATCAGCGTGTTCTTCTCGAGTTCCTTAAGCGCGCGCAGATTTTCGCGCACATCGAGCTGGACCTGCGTGCGCGCACGCTTCAGCGCAATCTCGGCCTTCTGCAATTCGAGCAACCCCTTCTCGTAGGCTACGCGGTCGGTCACCTTGCCGAGCGGAATCGAGTACTTCACGCCCAGCGTGTAGTCGTGGTCCTGCAGGTGCAGTGTGTCGGAATACTGCGCGCCGGTGCCGGTGCGGCTGTAACCGGCGGTCAGGTCGATTTGATGGCCCAGGCCATCCTTTGCCAGCAATGCGTCGAGTTCGCGCACTGCCATGTTGCGCGCGCTATTGAGCAGGTCGATGCGGTGGGCTAGGGCTTCATCCAGCATCACTTTTTCGTCAAAGCGTGTAGCCTGGAACATGACCGTCGAAGCCACTTCCTTGCCGTCCTTGCGCGTAATCAGTTTGGCGATGCCGGTGTTCTCGTCGATTTCGATGGTTTTGACTTCGCCCTTGTTCGGCGTCTCGCCGAAGTCTACGTTCTCGTTGTTCACGACCACGTTTTCGTCGAGGTCGATGTCCATGATCTGCTTGAGATTGTCGAAGGACGTGCCGAGTGTGTGTTCGTTGGTGGTCAGGTCGAGTTCACGGTCTGCCAACTGCACTTCGGCGTTGAAGACGTCGAGGCGTGTGACCTGGCCGGCTTTTTCGCGCGCGCGGGTCTGGCGCAGGAATTCCTTGGCCGAATCGACCGCAGCCAGATCGACGGCGCGGGTCTGCAGGTTGCGCTGGCAGTTCGCGTAGGCCTGTTTGATCGTAAAGATCAGGTCCTGCACGCTCAGTTCCAGATTTCCGCGGGAGATCAGCTTGGTCAGCCGCGCAGCGCGAATGTCGTGCAAGCCCACGTCCAGACTGCGGCCCTTCCACAAAGGCTGCGTCAGCGAGACGCCCCACTGCGAACCGCGCGAAGAACTGTCTCCCGGGTGGCCTTCGCTCTGCGTGTTAAAGGCGGTGAGCTTGGTGCCGACGGGCGAATTCTGCGTCACGCTTTCGGTCAGACTGGTGCTGTTCGAGTGCGCGCCGTTGACCTGCGAACCGGAATGCTGGAAGTCGACGTCAAAAGTCGGGTAGTAGTGTGCGTAGGCGGTGCGCAGGTCGAAGTCGGACTCGCGGTCCGTGATCCGGTTGATGCGCAGGCCCAAGTTGTTCTGCACGCCAATTTCGATGCACTCATCGAGACTTAGCAGAATGCCAGCTGGTTCGTTGGGCTTGGCGCCGGGTGTGGGATCGAGCACGATTTCCGGTACCGCAGGCTTGGCTGCGGACTGCGCCTTCACACGAGCGATGATTGCTTCGAACTGGCCGGCTTCGGGGCGTTTGGCGTCAGAGGCAAGCTTCTGAGCCTCTTCGAGCAGCTTGAGCGCTTCGTCGTTCTTGCCCTGGTCAATTAGGACCTGGGATTGGCGGCGCAGATTGGCCAACTTGACGGTCAGCTCGTCGGGTGCTTCCGGAGCTTCCTGAGCAAGGGCGCAGAGCGAACAGAAAATCAAGCCAGCAAAGCACATGAACAGACGGCGCAGCGCGGTCAAGCGGGTATCCTCCCGGGTCCTGTCCGCAAGGAGGCCCCCCCTTGGCGGTCAGCAACGACGAATCAAAGTTGACGCCACGAATGCTACCGGAGCGTACTAATTAGAACAAGTGCCCACTAGTGCATAAATTGGCGGTATCTATAAATGGAATCAAACCCGTTCAAGGGTTCAAGTTCTGGCTACCACGTGGCTTTGCGGGCAGTCTGTTTAAGGTCCGAAGTCCACTGCGCAAGGCGCTGGGAGAGATCGTCGATGCCTTTGCCCGTGGCGGCGGAGATCTCGAGGATCTCCACGCCCAACTCGGCACGCAGGCGTTCCACGTTTTCCTTCGCGTTGGGCATGTCGAGCTTGTTGGTCACGACCAGCCTCGGGCGCTCGAACAACGCCTTGGAATAGAGTTCGATTTCGCGTTCGATCAGCTTGAAGTTGGCGACCGGGTCGGAGCCGTCGAGTGGTTCGGCATCGACGAGATGCAAAAGCAGACTGGTGCGTTCGACGTGGCGCAGGAATTCATCGCCCAGCCCCGCGCCGGCATGCGCGCCTTCAATCAGCCCGGGCAAGTCCGCGACGACGACCTGGCGGTAGCCCAGGTCGACGATGCCGAGCTGGGGCTCGCGCGTAGTGAAAGGGTAGGGCGCGATCTTCGGGTGCGCCGAGCTGATGCGCGAAAGCAGCGTGGACTTGCCGGCGTTGGGCAGGCCGATCAATCCGACGTCCGCGATCAGCTTGAGTTCCAGGTGCAGCGTGCGCTCAAGGCCTTCGAAGCCCTTCTCAAATTCATAGGGCGTTTGATGCGTGGAGGTGGCGAAGTGCTGATTACCGCGCCCGCCGCGTCCGCCTGGCGCAACCACGTAGCGCTGACCCGCGGTGTTGAAATCGACGAGTTGCTCGCTGGTGTTCTTGTCGCGCACGATCGTGCCGAGAGGCACGCGCAGGACGACATCGGCGCCGGATTTTCCGGAACAATTCTTGTTTGAGCCCGGCTGGCCATCCTTCGCGGTCAAAAGCTTCCTGCGATAAAGGTCCAAGAGGGTATCGACGCTTAGACTGGCCTCAAAGACGATGTCACCACCTTTGCCGCCATCGCCGCCAGCGGGCCCGCCCCAAGGTCGAAATTTTTCTCGTAGGAATGCACAGCAGCCGTCGCCGCCCTTGCCGCCCTTGACACGAATTGTCACTTCATCAATGAACATTATGGAATACCTCGCACGTCCAAGTACATACCACGACTAGAGGTAAGTAGGATGCGCAAAATTCGGCAAGGGTCAACGAATTATCCACAACGTGCAATATTTAATTTGCATTCCAAACGGAAACTATTATTTTGTGTTAGGGCCTAATTTGTGAGGCAAGTGTATTTAAGATAGTTTGGTGGGTATAGAATTTTAATTTTACAGGACGTTTGGTATGGATAATGTGGGATATTAACCGTATGAATATCATTGTGAGAATTTTGGACGCCAATGCGAACCGCGCGAGAGAAGGGCTACGCACGGCCGAAGAATACGTACGTTTTGGCGTGGGCGACGAATCTTGGTCAGGAAAATTTCGTGGCTATCGGCACCGCATTACTGCGATCCTGAATCAAAGCGTACCGCACGCGGAGTTGTGCGGTTCGCGGCAATCCCGTGAGGATTGCGGAAATCCTTCTCTGCACCCGGAACGCCAAGGCGGTCGCGAAGGCGAACTGCCCCAAGAGACGGCAGTGCGCGGACTTAAGCGTGCCCAAGAGGCTTTGCGCGCCCTCGAAGAATACGCCAAAGGATTGGGTGGAAGCGCCAGTGGTGAATTTGCCCAGGTGCGCTTTGAACTTTACGAAGCGGAACAATGGCTTGTGCGTTGTGCCCAGGCAGTACAGGTTCTGCGGCATTCAAGACTTTACGTGCTGCTCTCCAGCGAAGCCTGCCCCCGCGGTTTGGAAACAACGGCTCGGGCGTCGCTCGATGGCGGCGCAACGGTATTACAATTGCGTGAGAAACGGATTGACGGTGCCGAATTCCAAAAACGAGCCGAGAAGGTCCAGGAAATCTGTGCGAAGTACGGCGCGGCGTTTTTGGTGAACGATCGGCTGGACATCGCGCAAGCTGCGGGCGCGGCCGGTGTGCATGTGGGCCAGGAAGATTTGGCGCCGAAGGAGATTCGAAAGCTAGTGGGCCGCGGGCTGGTCGTCGGACGCTCGACGCATTCGGTCGAACAGGCTCAGGCTGCGGCAGATCAGGAAGAAGTGGAGTACATCGGCATTGGTGCGATGTACGAGACGGCGACCAAGGCCGCTCCGGTGATTCGGGGTCCGGCGCTGGCGAAGGCGGTATCGGAGCTCAAGTTGGATGTGCCTGTATTTGCGATCGGCGGGATTACGGCCGAGCGCGCGCGGGAACTGAAGCAGTTGGGCGTTGAACGGGTGGCGGTGGCTTCGGCGGTCACTTCCGCACCAGATCCAAAATTGGCCGCCGCGGAACTGGTTAAGGCCTTGCAATAGCAATCAAGGGAGTGAAAGGCACAACTAGAGGAGCAACTAGGCTGCGCGCTTTACGGCGCCATCGGAGGGAAAGAAAGCAAATGACTCAATCAGGTGGATCGATCGCACGGACCTTCCCGCAACGCATCGGGATTTTCATCGACGTGCAAAACATGTTTTACTCGGCCAAGCTCCTGCACCAGAGCAAGGTGGATTACGGCCGGCTGCTGCGTGAGATTACCGGCACGCGCCAGCTCGTTCGCGCCATCGCCTATATCGTTCAGAAGCCCGATGTGAACCAGTCTGGCTTTCACGAAGCGCTGACGCGCTTCGGCTACGAGATTAAGATCAAGGAACTGAAGATTCGCCCCGATCCGGACGGCCGCGGCGGCACGTCGGCGAAGGGTTCGTGGGATGTGGGCATGACGGTCGACGCGCTGACGATGGCCGGCAAGCTCGACACGGTCGTGCTCGTCACCGGCGACGGCGATTATGTTCCGCTGATCGACGCGTTGAAGTTCCACGGCTGCCGCGTTGAAGTGGTGAGCTTCGAGCGCTCCACCGCCGGCGAATTGATCAAGGCCGCGGACCAGTACATTCCGATTCAGGAAGCTTGGATATTTAAGGAGAAGAAGTTCGAGCAGCAGGCACCGGTTCCGGGTGCGCCTGCCGCGCCGGGCACGCTCGGGCCGACTTCTCCGGGACAGACGGTGTACGAAGGCTTGCCGAAGGACGAAGATCTCGACGCGGAAAGCGCGGCGCTCGAGACCCAGCCACAGGCGTTTGGCGGCGGGCACGAAACGCACGCCGCACCGCCCGCGCCGGCGGGACGGGGACGGCGTCCCGATCTGGGAATCCTGGGCTAGGCCAATTGCACACGTGAAATAATAGGCTTGTTTGCGGAAAGAGGATTGTAATTCCGCAGCCAGGTGCGTAGTATCTTTTGCGGCGGGTCCGGCTGTTTTCGGACCCGCCGCTTAATTCGCCTCCAGTTGCATCCAGTGTACGGGACGCGGATTGACCAAGATTTTAGGCGGCGTTCCGGCAAGGCTTTCGCTTGACACTCGAAGGCCCACTCCTATAGTGCCGCTCCCGCCCGGATGATGATCGCGTTCGAGAGTCGTTTGAACGCCGTTTCGTCGTACGGGCTGCAGTAGCTCAGCTGGTAGAGCACGTCCTTGGTAAGGACGAGGTCATGGGTTCAATTCCCATCTGCAGCTCCATTTGAGAATGACGCGTTCCATGGGAATGCAGGTTAAAAAGGCTACGGATAGAATTCAGGAGAGAGAGTAAGATGGCCAAGGAAACATTCGTCCGCAACAAACCCCACGTCAACGTCGGCACGATCGGTCACATCGACCACGGCAAGTCCACGCTGACGGCGGCGCTCGTCGCGGTTCTCGCGGCGAAGGGTCTCGCCAAGGCGAAGACTTACGCTGAAATCACCAAGGGCGGCACGTTCCGCGACGGCAACAAAACCGTCACGATCGCCGCTTCGCACACCGAGTACTCCTCGGACAAGCGCCACTACGCGCACATCGACTGTCCCGGCCACGCCGACTTCATCAAGAACATGATCACCGGCGCGGCGCAGATGGACGGCGGCATTCTTGTCGTCTCCGCGGCCGACGGCCCGATGCCCCAGACGCGCGAACACGTGCTGCTGGCGCGCCAGGTCAACGTGCCCGCGCTCGTCGTGTTCCTCAACAAGATCGACCTGGTCGATGACAAGGACCTGCTCGACCTCGTTGAAATGGAAATCCGCGAACTGCTGACCAAGTACGGCTACCCGGGCGACAAGACCCCGGTCATCCGCGGCTGCTCGAAGCCGGCGCTGGAAAACCCCAGTGACCCCAAGAGCGCCCAGCCGGTCCTCGACCTTGTCAAGGCAATGGACGAATTCATCCCCGAGCCGAAGCGCGCAAAGGATGCGGCGTTCCTGATGCCGATCGAAGACGTGTTCCAGATCGAAGGTCGTGGCACTGTCGGTACGGGCCGTATTGAACAGGGTGTCGTCAAGGTCGGCGACGCGCTGGAAATCATCGGTCTGTCCAAGGAAATCAAGAAGACCACCTGCACGGGCGTCGAAATGTTCCAGAAGACGCTCGATAGCGGCGAAGCGGGCGACAACGTCGGCCTGCTGCTGCGCGGCGTGGCGAAGGAAGATCTGACCCGCGGGCAGGTGCTGGCCAAGCCCGGCAGCATCAAGCCGCACACGAAGTTTGAAGCCCAGGTGTACGTCCTGAGCAAGGACGAAGGCGGCCGCCACACGCCGTTCTTCCCGGGCTACCGCCCCCAGTTCTACTTCCGCACCACGGACGTGACCGGCAAGGTGACCAAGCTGATCAATTCCGAAGGTAAAGAAGCTGAAATGTGCATGCCGGGCGACAACATCAAGATGCTGGTCGAGCTCGAACCGGAAAAGCCGGTCGCCATGGTTGACAATCTGCGCTTCGCGATCCGCGAAGGCGGCAAGACGGTTGGCTCTGGCGTCGTGGTGAAGATCCTCGAATAGCCTGGGATAATAAGAGGAGCTTCAGGTCATGCGCGAAATCGTGGTTCTCGAGTGTGCGGGCTGCAAGAGCCGCAATTACACCTCGACCCTGGACACCCGGGGCGGCAAGAAAATTGAAGTGAAGAAGTACTGCAAGACCTGTCGCGGTCATGTGCCGCACAAGAGCCGCAAGGCCTAGGCGGTTTCGCGACAGGGCGTGGGAGATATACGCCAGAGACGCGTGGTTCAAGGGTTGGCGAACCGCGCGTTTTGCCCTCCGGTTTTTCTGGCAGGGGTAGGAGCGTAGCTCAACTGGCAGAGCAGCCGTCTCCAAAGCGGCAGGTTGGGGGTTCGACTCCCTCCGCTCCTGCCATTTAAGGGCCACGCGCAGTCAAGCCGGAACGCCGCCCGGAAATGTCCGGGTGGCGAAAGTTTTTTGCCCAAAGCCGGACAAGGTTGGATAAACAGGATGGCCACTGTTGTGGAAATGGAGAAGAAGTCCTCCACGCCGGGCAGTCCGCCTCCGGCGGCGCCGATGGGCGGTCGGCTGAGCCCATATAAGCCTGGCGAAGGCACGGTCACGCGGCTGGGGCTCTTCTGCATCGCCGTCGCGTTCGCGCTTTTTGCCAGCCATCACTGGTATTACGGCTGGCGCTTGGCGCGCGACACCGCGGTTAAATTCTTCGACTGGCTGCACCTCGGCTTTCTGGTGCACTGGACGCAGAATCCCGACATTGAAGTGGGCCTGACGTGGGGTGGGGTGGCGGCGATTTTGGTCGGCGTCCTGCTGGGCACGTACTACTTTGTGTACTGCAAGCCGAAGTCGGCCGAGTTCTTCGTGCAGGTCGATACGGAATTGCGCAAGGTCACTTGGCCGGACATTACGCCCTGGTTCAAGCCGGCGGCGAAAGTCTGGGGCGCGACGTACGTGGTTTTGGCGCTGGTGGTGGTCCTGACGATTTTCATCTACGGCGTCGACACGATTTTTGGCTGGTTGGCTGAAATGATGTTCTACCGATCGTAAGCAGGCGGGAATGAACGGCGATGGCGAATAAGAACTGGTACGCGTTGCGGGCGCAGGCCGAACGCGAAGAGAAGATCAAGGAGAGCCTCGTGGCGCGTTTGCGCCAGCGCGGGCTCGAGCAGCACGTCTCCCAGCTCATCGTCCCGGCCGAAAACGTGACCGATGTGCGCGACGGGCGACGCACGGTCTTCACGCAGAAAATGTTCCCCGGCTACATCTTCATTGAAGTCGAGACGGACAGCGCGGGCGCGGTCCCTGAAGGCGTCTGGTACGCGATCATGGACACGCCGGGCATCTCCGGGTTCGTCGGCGGAAATCGCATGGCGCCGGTGCCGCTGGAAGAGTCCGAAGTTCAGCGCATCATGCAGGACATCGAGGCGCGTAAGGAAAAGCCGAAGCCCAAGGTCGAGTTTCAGGCCGGCGACAAGGTCCGCATCAAAGAAGGTTCATTCGAAAATTTCGACGGTACCGTCGAGAGCGTCGATTCGACGAAGTGGATGCTCAAGGTCCGGGTCTCGATCTTCGGCCGCGATACGTCGGTCGAACTCGAGTACGGAAAAGTGGAAAAGATCTAGCGCACCGCGCAGTTTGAGCGGCCCGCACAGGTAGAACGCGAGCAGAGCCATGGCCAAGAAGGGTAACATCGTCGCGAAGGTCAAGCTGATGTGCATGGGCGGCGCGGCCACACCGGCCCCGCCAGTCGGCCCGGCACTTTCGCAGCACGGCGTCAATATCGGCGACTTCGTCAAGCGCTTCAACGCCGACACGTCCAAGTTCAAGGGCAGCGTCTGTCCGGTCATCGTGACCGTGTACCAGGACAAGTCCTTCGACCTGACGTACAAGTCCTCGCCGACTTCCGACCTGCTGCGCAAAGCGGCCAAGGTCGAGAAGGGCTCGGGCGTTCCGAACAAGAACAAGGTCGGCAAGGTGACGATGGCGCAGGTCAAGGAAATCGCCAACCTCAAGCTGAAGGACCTCAATGCCAAGGACGTGGACGGCGCCTGCCGCATCGTGATGGGCACCGCGCGCAGCATGGGCATTGACGTTCAGGGTTAAGTAATAGGAAGGAAGCGCACTCGGCGGGTTGTCCGCCAGGCGTGGGAGCAGACAGGACGGGAGGAGGGTGGGGCGCTAATAAAGGGCCTCGTCCGCACGAACTCCCCGAGGAGCGAAACATGCCGCGAAAACGCGGTCACTATATCGCCTCGCGCCGGTTCCGAGAGCTTTCCGGCAAGGTCGATAAGGACAAGACGTACACCGTCGACGAAGCCGTGACGGTTCTGAAGTCCGGCGCGAAGAAGTGCAAGTTCGACGAAACCGTCGACCTCGCCATCAAACTCGGCATCGATACCAAGCAGGGCGACCAGCAGGTTCGCGGCTCCGTCTCGCTGCCCAAGGGCCTCGGCGCGACGAAGAAAGTCATCTGCTTCGCCGACGGCGAACTGGCCGCACAGGCCAAGGCCGCAGGCGCGATTGAAGCCGGTGGCGAAGAACTCGCCAAGAAGGTCAACGACGGCTGGCTTGATTTCGACGTCGTGATCGCCCACCCGGCGACGATGCGTTACGTCGGCCGCCTGGGCAAGGTGCTCGGCCCCAAGGGCCTCATGCCCACGCCCAAGACTGGCACCGTGACCGCGGACATTGTCAAAGCGGTCCAGGAATTCGCCGCGGGCAAGGTTGAGTTCCGCAACGATACCTTCGGCAATGTGCACGTCTCGGTGGGCAAGCTCAGCTTCCCCAAGGAAGACCTCAGCGCCAACATCAAGGCGATGATCGACCACATTCAGTCCGTTCGGCCCCAGACGGCCAAGGGCATCTACATGGAAAAGGTCTCCGTGACCAGCACCATGGGCCCTGGCCTTCGGCTGAGCATGTAAGGGGAAGCGAGGAAACCATGGCAGACCGCAGACCCAAAGATCAGAAGCCGGCCGGTTCAGGCAATCCGAGCCGCATCAACCGCCTGCTTGCCGAAAAGGCGAAGAAGGAATACGCCAAGCTTACCAACCTGGTCATGCTCACGAATAAGGGCATCAACAGCGAGCAGACCAACGAGCTGCGCACCGAGTTCCGCACCAAGAACGCGCACATTCATGTCGTGCGCAAGCGCCTGACGATGAAGGCGTTCCTGGAGCTGGGCCTGAAGGACGTCGAGCAGCTCTTTGCGGGGCAGACGGCGATCATTGAGGCCGAAGATCCGGTGCTGGCGGCGAAGCTGGCAGTGGATTTCGCCAAGCGCTTCGAAGGCAAGTTGGTGATCACCGGCGGCGTGCTCGAAGGCAAGCTCCTTTCGGCCAAGGACGTTGAAGCTCTGGCCAAGTCCAAGAGTAAGCCGGAACTGCTGGGCGAGGTCGTTGCTCTCACCCGCGGCCCTGGCTCGCGTATTGCGGCCATGCTCAAAGGCCCCGGCGGCAAGGTGGCCGGTGCAATCAAGGCGTTGGTCACGAAGCTGGAAAAGGAAGCTGCAGCGGCCCCGGCCGCGGCAGCTCCTTCGGAACCTGCAGCGGCCCCGGCCGCGGCAGCTCCTTCGGAACCTGCAGCGCCAGCGGCGCCCGCAGCTCCGGCGGCTGGAGGTGGTGCGTAATTTTTGCCCCATGGGCGTTCGGAATCGCTTGACAGGCCAACCCTTCTAGGGTTTAATTTTGGGCTGCTTTTAAGGGGGCGAGCGGCCTTCCAGGCCTGCCCAGCAAAACCGGTTCGATGAGGTTCGCCGGATTTCCTCCGGCATGGTGAAAACGTTAGATTGGAGAAGGGTCATGGCTGAGTTCTCTTCGGAAATCAAAGAATTGGGCGACAAGATCGCCAACCTGAGCCTGCTCAAGGCCAAGGAACTGGGCGACTACCTCAAGGAAACCCACGGCATCGAAGCGGCGGCGGGCGGCGCGGTGATGGTCGCGGCTCCGGCGGCGGCGGGTGGTGCGGCGGCGGGCGGCGACGCGGGCGGCGGCAAGTCGTCCTACGACGTCATCCTGACCAAGGTTGCCGACCAGACCAAGAAGATCGCGGTGATCAAGGTTGTCCGCGAACTGACCGGCCTGGGCCTGAAGGAAGCCAAGGATCTGGTGGACAAGGCTCCGCAGTCCATCAAGAACGGCGTGCCTTCGGCGGATGCCGATCAGATGAAGGCGAAGCTCGAGAAGGAAGGCGCTTCGGTCGAACTGAAATAATTAACCGGTCTGCCGGCGTGCTGAAAAGCACTTGGCGGGCCGCGGGATACGTGAGGATGGCTCAGAGGCGTTGAAGGCGCCTCTGAGCCATTCGTCTTACTAAGTGCCTTGTTGCAAATGCCGTAAAAAGCAGTGTCGGACGGGCCGATTGACGCGCGTGCTCTGGTTTCCCCGCGTGCGCCGCAGGCCCTAACCCCAGGGAAGCCGTCTTAAGAAGCGCCGCCGGTTCAAGGTGCTTCGGATGTGGAGTGCGCCGTCCGGATTTCATCCGGGGGAGTTGCTCCAGGTCCGCGTTCCAAGGCAGGCCCCAAAAACTGAATTTTCGCGCCGAAAATCGTAAATAATTTTCAGGCGCCGGGTCTTGAGGAGCAAAAATGTCGACGATTCGCTATTTCGGTAAATCCAAGATCATTCATCAGGTCCCGAACCTGTGCGAAACCCAGACCCGCTTCTACAATGAATTCCTGCAGACCGACGTGCTGCCCAATGAGCGCAAGCGCGACGGCCTCCAGGCGGTCCTGCAGGAGGTCTTCCCGATTTTCTCGTTCGACGAGAAGATGAGCCTGGAATTCCTCGAGTACGACCTCGGCGAAGCCCGCCACACGCCCGACGAATGCCGCGCGCTGCGCCTGACCTACGGCGTCCCGCTGAAGCTCAAGTGCCGCCTCAAGAAGGAAACCGAAGTCATCGAAGAAGACGTTTATGTCGGCACTGTGCCCCTGATGATCGGCGGCGGCGAATTTATCGTCAACGGCGCCGAGCGCGTGATTGTTACGCAGCTCCAGCGCTCGCCGGGCGCGGACTTCTCCGAAGAAATCCACCCCAGCGGCAAGCGCCTGCACTCGTTCCGCATCATCCCCGAGCGCGGCAGCTGGATTCAGGTCGACGTCTCCACCAAGGACATCGCGTTCCTGCGCATCGACCGCTCGAGCAAGATCATCGCCACGACGCTGCTTCGCGCGCTCAACCCCAAGTACGGCACGACGCCGGACATCATCAAACTGTTCTACACGATCGAAGAAGTCTCCCTGGCCAGCAAGACCGCGAACCTGAAGGGTTCGTGGCTGGTCAATGATGTCGCCGATCCGAAGACGGGCGAAGTGCACTTCAAGGCACTGACCAAGCTGACCGAAGAAAACATCGACAAGCTCCGCGACCTCAAGGTCAAGGATGTCGAAGTGGTCGTGCAGCCGAAGGACGAACTGATTCTCAATACGCTGCTGCATGACGACTGCAGCACGCACGACGAAGCCGTGATCCGCATCTACATGCGCCTGCGCCCGGGCAACCCGCCGCAGAAGGAGAAGGCGCAGGAACTGTTCAAGGAGCTGTTCTTCGACGACAAGCGCTACAGCTTCGGCCGCATCGGACGCTTCCGCTTGAACCGTAAGTTCAACATGAACATTCCGGAAGAAGTGCTCACGCTGACGGGCGACGACTTCTTCAGCATGCTGCACTACATCGTCGACATGCGCCAGGGCAAGGGCCGCGCGGACGACATTGACCATTTGGAAAACCGCCGCTGCCGCTCGATCAAGGACCTGGTGATGGACGAGTTCCGCAAGGGCCTCGTCAAGATGCGCCGCTCGGTCCGCGAACGCATGAGCATCAAGGACAACGCGGATGTTTCGCCGCGCTCCCTGATCAACAGCCAGACGGTCTCGAGCGCGATCGAATACTTCTACGCGCGCGGCGAGCTGTCCCAGGTCGTCGACCAATCGAATCCGCTCTCGCAGCTCACGCACGAACGCCGCCTCTCCGCGCTCGGGCCTGGCGGTCTTAACCGCAAACGCGCGGGCTTCGAAGTCCGCGACGTGCATCCTTCGCACTACGGCCGCATCTGCCCGATCGAAACACCTGAAGGCGCGAACATCGGCCTGATCGTGTCGCTGGGCATCTACGCCTCGATCAACGAATACGGCTTCCTGGTCTCGCCTTACCGCGTGGTCAAGAAGGGCGTGGCCACCGATGAAGTCGTGTTCATGCGCGCCGACGAAGAACGCGAACACGTCATCGCGCAGGCCGATGCGCCGATGGACCAGAAGTCGGGCAAGATTCTGACCGACATGCTGGTGGCGCGCCGCCGCGACGAATTCGTCGAAGCGAACACCGAAGACATCACGCTGATGGATATCTCACCCCAGCAGCTCGTGGGCGTGGCCGCGTCGCTGATTCCGTTCCTCGAACACGACGACGCCAACCGCGCTCTGATGGGTTCGAACATGCAGCGCCAGGCCGTGCCGCTGGTGCGCCCGGAAATCCCGCTGGTCGGGACGGGCATGGAAAAGTTCGTCGCGCACAACAGCGGCATGATGCAGCGCGCCGAGCAGGATGGTGTGGTCGAATACGCCGACGGCCAGATGATCAAGGTCCGCTATGGCCATGGCGCCCACAGCCACCAGGCCGAGTACCCGATGCGCAAATACTTCGGGCTTAACGAACGCACCTGCCTCAACCAAAAGCCTCTGGTCAAGACCGGCGACAAGATCACCGCCGGCCAGGTCCTGACCGAAGGCGCGGCCACGAAGGACGGCGAACTCGCGCTGGGCTCCAATACGCTCGTCGCCTTCATGAGCTGGGAAGGCTACAACTTCGAAGACGCGATTCTGGTCAGCGAACGCCTGGTTCGCACCGACGCGTTCACCTCGATCCACATTGAAGAGTTCTCCTGCGAAGTCCGCGAGACCAAGCTCGGGCGCGAAGAAATCACGCGCGACATCCCGAACGTCTCCGAAGCGGCGCTGGCGAACCTCGACGAAGCCGGCCTGATCCGGGTTGGTGCGCGTGTCAAGCCCGGCGACATCCTCGTCGGCAAGATCGCGCCGAAGAGCAAGAGCGAACTGTCCTCCGAAGAAAAGCTGCTGCACGCGATCTTCGGCCGCGCCGGCGAAGACGTGAAGAACGATTCGCTGGAAGTCAAGCCGGGCTGCGAAGGTTACGTGATTCAGGTCGACCGCTTTACCCGTGCCGCGCCCGCCGAAGACGAACGCGGCGAAGCGCGCAAGGTCGTCAAGAAGTACGAAGCCGACTTCAAGCAGCGCATCGCGGAAGTGATCAAGCAGAAGTTCGAGCGCCTCAAGGAAATCGTGGGCGGCAAACTGGTCAACGCCGAATCGGGCCAGCGCTATGAACTGGCCAAGACGGCGACCGACGATGAAGTGATTGAAGTCGACAACCAGCTCGACATCACGAAGCTTGAGATGCACCCGTCGACCCGCCGCAAGGCGCGCCAGGCGGCCTACGAACTCGACAAGCGCAAGCGCGTTCTGGAAGTCGAGATGGACCGCAAGGTCGGCAAGCTCAAGCGCGGCGACGAACTCCAGCCCGGCGTCCTGGAGCTGGTCAAGGTTTACGTCGCGGTGAAGCGCCGCCTGTCCGTCGGCGACAAGATGGCCGGCCGCCATGGCAACAAGGGCGTCGTCTCCAATGTCATGGCCATGGAAGACATGCCATTCATGGAAGACGGCACCCCGGTGGACATGGTGCTCAATCCGCTCGGCGTGCCCAGCCGCATGAACTTTGGGCAGATTCTGGAAACCCACCTGGGTTACGCGGCCAGCATCCTCGGCTTCCGCGCCGTAACGCCGGTGTTCGACGGCGCCAAGGAAGCGGAAATCGTCGAGTGCATGAAGGAAGCGGGACTTTCGGCCGACGGCAAGTCGGTGCTGTACGATGGCCGCACGGGCGAACGCTTCGACCAGAAGGTCTGCGTCGGGCGCATGTACATGCTCAAGTTGCACCATTTGGTCGCCGATAAGATTCACGCTCGCGCGACCGGGCCGTACTCGCTGATCACGCAGCAGCCGTTGGGCGGCAAGGCGCGCTCGGGCGGCCAGCGCTTCGGCGAAATGGAAGTCTGGGCGCTCCAGGCGTACGGCGCGGCCAACATCCTGCAGGAACTCTTGACGGTGAAGTCCGACGACGTCGAAGGCCGCACGAAGATTTACGAATCGATGGTCAAGGGCGACAACGCGCTGGAACCCGGCACGCCGGTCAGCTTTGACGTGCTGTGCAATGAAATCCGCGGCCTGGGCTTGAACATCAAGCTTGAGAAGCGGTCCACGGGGATCAGCGGTCCGGCTGGTTCGGCGGCGACGAGCCCCTCGTAAGGCGCTCCTTTATATAAAGCGGTCATCGAACTCGATGTAAACCGCGCGCCTTGCAGGCCATTGAGGCGCGCGCTGAAAGAAACTGGCAGGAAAGCGGACGGTTCGGAACGGAGAAAACACCATGGTCGGTCCTTCGAATCCGGTGGCGGGTCTGGGCGCGGGCGGCGGGATGCCTGAAGCGGCGGTCAATGCGCTGGCGGCGCCGTCGGCGGGTGCGCCTGCGGTCGGCGAACGCGCGTATGACCGCGTCAACGACTACAGCGCGGTCAGCATCGCGCTCGCGAGCCCCAACGACATTCGCTCGTGGAGCTACGGCGAAGTCAAGAAGCCGGAAACCATCAATTACCGCAGCTATCGCGCGGAAAAGGACGGCCTGTTCTGCGAACGCATCTTCGGGCCGGAACGCGACTGGGAATGTTCCTGCGGCAAATACAAGGGCATCAAGTACAAGGACATCATCTGCGACCGCTGTGGCGTTAAGGTCACGCACAGCAAGGTCCGCCGCGCGCGCTTCGGGCACATCAACCTGGCTGCGCCGGTCGTCCACATCTGGTTCTTCCGCACCATGCCCAGCAAGCTGGGCAACATCCTGGGCGTGAAGACCAACTCACTGCAGCAGGTCATCTACCACCAGCGCTTCATCGTCGTCACGACACAGGGCGACGCGGAACTCGAATTCGACTTCAAGACGGGTGAAGCCTCGCGCAAGACCAAGGTCAAGCGCGGCGCGCTGCTGAGCGAAGACGAATACCGCCAGGCGCGCGAGCAGCTGAAGGACCGCTTCAAGGCTGACATGGGTGCCGAAGCGGTGCGCGAAATGCTCAAGGCCGTCGACTTGGGCAAGCTGCGCGACGAACTGCGTGAGAAGCTCGCGGCATCGAAGTCCAAGCAGAAGACCGAAACCTACATCAAGCGCCTCAAGATCATCGAAGCGATGCTGACGTCGGGCAACAAGCCCGAATGGATGATCATGGATGTGGTCCCGGTTATTCCGCCCGATCTGCGCCCACTCGTCCCGCTCGAAAGCGGCAACTTCGCGACGTCGGACTTGAACGACCTGTACAGGCGCGTGATCAACCGAAATAACCGCCTTAAGAAGTTGCTCGACCTGAACGCGCCTGGCGTGATCATTCGCAACGAAAAGCGCATGCTACAGCAGGCGGTGGACGCGCTCTTCGACAACGGCCGCTGCAAGCGCCCGGTGCTCGGCACCGGCAACCGCCCGCTCAAGTCCCTCACGGACATGATCAAGGGTAAGCAGGGCCGCTTCCGCGAAAACTTGCTCGGCAAGCGCGTCGACTACTCCGCGCGCTCGGTCATCGTCGTCGGCCCGGATCTGAAGCTGAACCAGGTCGGTCTGCCGAAGAAGATCGCGCTCGAACTCTTCCAGCCCTTCATCATCCGCAAGCTCAAGGAACAGGGCTACGCGGACACGATCAAGAGCGCCAAGAAGATCCTGGAGCGCAAGGACGAGGAAGTCTGGGACGTCCTTGAAGAAGTCATCAAGGGCCACCCGGTGATGCTCAACCGCGCGCCCACGCTGCACCGCATGGGTATCCAGGCCTTCTATCCGGTCCTGGTCGAAGGCGAGTCGATCCTTGTGCACCCGCTGGTCTGTCACGGCTTTAACGCCGACTTCGACGGCGACCAGATGGCCGTGCACTTGCCGCTCTCGCTGGAAGCGCAGCTCGAAGCGTCGCTGTTGATGCTCTCGACGAACAACATCTTCTCGCCCGCCAGCGGTTCACCCATCATCACGCCCGACCTTGACATCGTGATGGGCTGCTACTTCCTGACGAGCGAAGGCAAACACATCAAGGGCCAGGGCAAGGCGTTCTCGTCGAAGGAAGAAGTCTTCATCGCCCTCGACGAAGGCCGCCTGGGCAAGCGCGCCAAGCTCAAGCTGCGCATCAAGAACCGCAAAGTCATCGCCGCCGACGGCGAACAGAAGAGCAAGAACGGGCTCTTCGAAACCACCGCCGGCCGCGTGATCTTCAACGACCTGCTGCCTGAAGAGATGCCGTACTACAACTTCACCATGGGCAAGGGCCAGTTGAAGCGCGTCGTCGCCGATGCGTACCTGTACTGCGGACGCCCGAAGACGGTCGAATTGCTCGACCGGCTGAAAGATCTGGGCTTCCACGAAGCGACGATGTCGGGCCTGTCGTTCGCGGCGTCCGACCTGATCATCCCGCGCTCCAAGGCGCCGGTCGTCGGCGAAGCCGAAAAGACCGTCGCGCAGATCCGCAAGCAGTTCGAGCGCGGCGTGATCACTAACGACGAACGCTACCGCCTGACCATCGACAAATGGACCCAGGTCCGCGATCGCATCCACAAGGACGTCATGGAGGAGTTGCGCCAGGACGAACGCTCGGAAGACACCAACTACGTCAACCCGGTGTACTACATCGTCAACTCGGGTTCGCGCGGTAACCAGACGCAGGTCGGGCAGCTCTGCGGCATCCGCGGCTTGATGGCCAAGCCCTCGGGCGAAATTCTCGAGGTGCCGATCAAGGCCAACTTCCGCGAAGGGCTGAAAGGCTCCGAATACTTCTCGTCGACGCACGGCGCGCGCAAGGGTCTTGCCGACACCGCGCTCAAGACGGCGAACTCGGGGTACCTCACGCGCAAGCTGGTCGAAGTCGCGCAGGACGTCGTGGTCAGCATGATCGACTGCGGCACCCACGCGGGCGCGACCAAGGGCGCGGTGTACCGGGGCGAAACGATTGAACTCAATCTGGCTGACGCGATCCGCGGCCGTGTTGCGCGTGACCGCATCATCCACCTGCTGACGGGTGAGACGATCGTCGAAGAAAACCAGGTCATCACGCCCAAGATTGCCGCGGCGATCGAAGAGTTCCTGGGCAAGGACGGCAAGATCCGCGTCCGCAGCCCGTGGACCTGCGAAGCGACGCGCGGCATGTGCGCGCGCTGCTACGGCATGGACCTGTCGCAGGGCTCGCTGGTCGAGATCGGCCTGGCCGTCGGCGTCATCGCGGCGCAGTCGGTCGGCGAACCCGGCACGCAGCTCACGATGCGTACGTTCCACATCGGCGGCATCGGCACCGGCTCCGTGCTGGAATCCGAAATCCGCAGCAAGAACGCGGGTACGGTCAAGTTCGTGGGCCTGCAGTGCGTGAGCAACGACAAGGGTGAGACCATCATCCTGAACCGCAACGCGGAAATCATCATCGTCGACGAGAAGGACCGCGAACTGGAAAAGTACATCGTCCAGAGCGGTTCGTTCCTGGTCGTCAAGGAAGGCGAAAAGGTTGCCGCCCGCAAGCCGCTGATCAAGTGGGATCCGCACAACATCCCGATCATCTGCGAAGTCGGCGGTACGGTCATGTTCGAAGACTTCATTCCGGACGTGACCTTCCGCGAAGAAGCCGACGCCGGCACGGGCTTCAAGCGCAAAGTCATCGTCGAACACAAGGGCGACAAGCACCCGCAGATCGTGCTGCTCGACGACAAGGGCGAACCGCGGGCTTTCTATCCGGTGCCTGAACGCGCGTACGTCGAAGTCGAAAAGGGCCAGGTCGTCACGTCAGGCTCCCTGCTCGCCAAGACGCCGCGCGAAATCGGCGGTACGCAGGACATCACCGGCGGTCTGCCGCGCGTCACCGAGCTGTTCGAAGCGCGCAAACCGAAAGATCCGGCGATCATGGCCGAAGTTGACGGCGTGATCGAGTTCGGCGAACGCAAACGCGGCAAGCGCACGATCATCATCAAGTCGGACTCGGGGCTGGAACAGGAACATATGGTGCCTCAGGGCAAGCACATCCTCGTGCGCCGCGGCGATAAGGTCCGCGCCGGCGACCGGCTCACGGAAGGCGCCCTGATCCCGCATGACATCCTGCGCATCTCGGGTCCGGAAAAGGTCCAGAACTACATCCTGCATGAAGTCCAGACTGTGTATCGCGGCCAGAACGTACGCATCGACGACCGGCACATCGAAATTCTGATTCGTCAGATGATGCGCAAGGTCCAGATCAACGATCCGGGCGATACGGGCTTCCTGCCGACCGAGCTCGTGCACAAGCACAACCTCGACGCGCGCAACAAGGAGATGATCGAGAAGGGCAAGCGCCCAGCGTCCTACGTGCCGGTGCTCCTGGGGATCGCGCGCGCCAGCCTGCAGTCGGAAAGCTGGATTGCGGCGGCGAGCTTCCAGGAAACCACGAAGGTGCTCACCGAAGCGTCCATCGCCGGACGCCGCGACGAACTGCGCGGTCTGAAGGAGAACGTGATCCTCGGGCACATCATCCCGGCGGGTACGGGTTTCCGCGACCTGCAGTTGGGTATGATCAAGCGCGCCGAAGCCCCGGCTCTGGCGGCCGCTCCGGCAGCCCCCGAGCTGAACGAAGTTGCTCCAAGCGCAGGCGGGGTCAGCGTCGGCGGCAAGGAGTAGTTCTTAAGCTGTTCGATAAACGCATCGACAACACGGCCCGGAATCGGCACTCCCGATTCCGGGCCGTTTCATTTTAGGCGCATTACCTTTTTTTGCGAAAAAGCGGCCTGAGTTAAATTGGCTGTAAAATTATTCGACCTATCCCGCCCATCGCCGGTCCTATCCATTGGCAGCGCAGTACAAACAAACGCGACTTCAAGCTCCGCCTCAAACGCGGCTGGGCTGGGGGTCTGCCTTTAAAAATTCAGACGACATTTGGAGCAGAGCATGCGCGTCATGGCGACAGCTTTGGTGCTGGCGGTGGTGGCATTTTGCCTGGGCGAATCCGCATTTGCGGTGGACGACCCGGAAGGCGATGCGGAGCCGCCTGATTCCACCGAGATGGGCGCGCTCGCCAAGGACATGCGCGCTGTCGGTGAGATGCTCCAGAAGGATCGCCACGATGCCACGGTCCGCGAATCAGAAGATGCGATCGACGCGCGGCTCACCCAGATGATCCTGCAGATGGAAAATCCCAAGCCCAAACCCAACCTACCTCCAAAGCCCGAGCCCGAGCAGAAGTTGAAGGAAGCGCCACACCAATGCAAGAATCCCAAGCTTAGCAATCACTCCATCCCTGGGGAGAATGAGCAGCCGGGCGGCGTTCCAGGGCCGGCCGCGGAGTCTGGCGGTGCGAATAATCCGGGTAAGCTGAACGGGCTCGCGCAATTGCATAAAAATAGTGGGGCATGGATTCAGCTCCCGCCCCGCATGCGGGACAGCATGACGCAAAGCGCATGGGAAAAGTTGCCGGAGAAATGGCGCACGCAAGTCAGCGGCTATTTTCTCGCCATCAGTCTGGAAGAGTCCAAAGAATAGCTGCCGCACTTTCCGGCGGATGCTTAAAGCGTTGTGCCGGTAGTGAGTTCGGCAGCGGCATGCGGAAGACTTCGGATATGCAGAGGCGTACGGAGGAGCTTGGCTCCTCCGTTTTGCTTTTGTGGTTTCGGTGGTGAGGCTTACTGCGGGTCGTTGGCGTTGGACCAATCGTCGCGGGCGGCGCGCTTGGCTGGTGGCACGGCATCCTTGGCCGGAGCAGTCTTGGCCGCGGTGGCGCTCTTCGACTTGGGGTCCGCAGTCGGCGTGTCCGAAGCGCCGTTAGCCGGCGGCGGCGCGGGGACGGAGCCGGAGTCCGGCTTGGCCGGGTCATCCGGAGACGCGGGCGCCGGTGCTGGGACCGATTTCTTACCACTGGGTTGTGGATTCTTCGCGGGCTGGCGGTGTTTGCGGTCCATCAGGCCGAATGGATCGAAGTTGCGCGATTCTTCCGGCTCGCCGTCATCCACTTCGCCCAACGCCACAATATGCGCCTGCGCCGGAACCACCAGGTTGCGGTAGGTTAGGTTTGGCGCGAAGGAGACGTGGAACGAGTTTTCCTTGAGCACCTTATCGAGCTTGTAGTTCAGCGAGAGATTGAAGCCGCCATACAGGCGCGTAAAGGTTATCTGTCGTGACTGGGTGCCCTTCGAGTTCAGATTGGTGTCGCGGCGTTCACGAGATTCTGTGTACGACCCGCGCCAGCGTTCGCTCAACTGGTATTCAAAGGTGAAGCTGACCGTGTCCGAGCCGGTGATCCCGCGATTGATATCGTGGTAGAAGAAACGTTCCTGCACGATCAGGTGCCAACGCCCTTTGGGGTCGATTTCAATGCCGAGGTTTGCAGTTTCGACGTCGCGGAAACTCATGTTGAAGCCCACGTCACCAAATACTTTGGCCACGTCGAGGACATTCAGGAATCCGTTCATGTACAACAGATCGAAGGCGTGGCCGTCGAGCAGGCGCTTGCGATCGGTCTCGCGCACGTACAGGTCGGTATAGATATTGAAACCGGCGACGTTGACATTGCGGATTTCGCCCTGGTCGTTCTCACGCTTGGTCTGGAAGAGCTGATCAACAGAGAAGCGCACCGTCTGGTTGGCCTGCAAGTTGTCGATGTAATCGAAGTCGAGCACATTTTTGGGCTTCTCAATCGTATCGCCGACGGCCTGGTAGCTGATGCGGGGTTCGATAATGTGCCGGAAACCCAACACGCCCAATTCATCGTTGCGCGCGCCGTCGAAGGTTCCGTAAATGCGCGAAGACAGGTCCATGCCGTATAGCAGCGCGCCCTGCGTGGTCGAGCCGCCGTCTCGGGAGTCGTCGTAGCCGGTGAGTTGACCGCCGAGATAGGGCCGGAAACTTAAGGCACCGAGGCGGAAGGGACGTTCCAGCACCAGTTTGCTCATCAAGCGGTCGGCCGTGTAGTCATGCTCGTCAACGATCAGGTCGTCAAAGCTGCGGCGTACGCGAGCGGCTTGGGCCTGTCCGTTCAAGTAGAACCCTTTGCCGATCGCGGTCGAAAGGTAATCGAAGCTCAACGCAGGCTCGTAACTGGTGAACGTTCCCCGTTCAAATGTGGAATGGGGCGGGCCGCCGTCAAAGTCCTGGGGGTTGGCGCGGAAGAGCAGTTCAGCAGAGTAATCGTCGCCGGCTTTTCGCGCCGAAGCCAGAGCTTCAGGCTGGTCGTCCTTCAGGTAGTTGTTGCGGAAATAGTCCAACTCGAAGTCGCGGTCGCTGACCTGGTGGTACTTGAAGTCAAGTTGCACGTCGTTGAGCCCGAGGAAGTGCTGCAGCGGCTGATGGTGCTGGAAGTCGATTAATTCGCGGAAATCCCCCTGGTACGTCTCCAATTTGTTCGAAGGTCCGCCGGCATGATCTAGGTTGCGGCGTGCAAGCCAAAGCAAGTTGTTGTCGTAGGTTCTGCGTGGATCGCCGTCGAGCTTAAGGGTGGCACGCCGGTCGCGGTTTCGCACCGCGCGGTCGAAGTCGTCGCGGTCGGTGATCCAGAGTTCATCCAGCCCATAGACTCGGATATGGCCTTCACCACGGTCGAAGATTTTGTCGGCATCGGGATCGGTGGGGCGGGATCCCGTCGCGTACTGGAACTCGCCGCCCAGCGCCGGGCCGCGTTTGATGCGCACGTCCGTGTCAATGTACAGGCGTTGCGGGTCGAAGACGCGTTCCGGATTGACGCCCAGGTTGAACCCGATGCGGAATAGCGCGAAATAGCCGAAAAGTTTCGAATTGCCGGCCGAGGCGCGCAGGAAGGGGAAATGCTGCGTCAGGTCGAAGGAGATCGTCGGGAGCGGGAAAAGGACCACCGGTCCCAGTTTCAGGCGCGCACCGGCGCCGCGCACCAGCTTCGGGCGCAGCGTGGTTTTTTCGGGCCGGCTGGGATCGGGAATTTCTTCAAGGAAGAAGTCCAGGCGCTTCAATTTGACGCCATAGAGCGGGTCGGCCATGTCATCGAGCGTCAGGAATGCGTCATCGGCGGAATAATGCAGCCGGCTCTCGAGCACGATTTTATTGGCGGAGAAGATCAGGTTGCGCCGCGCCTGCGGATCGTCTTCGACGTCCAGATAGACGCCGTACGGATCCTTGTCCTTAAGGAAAGAGGCCTCGCCGCGCAGCGCTTTTTCATAGGCCTTGTCGTTCTGCTTGGCGTCAGGCTTGGTGTCCGGGGTCAGCGTCTGATTGCTTTGCCCCAATTGCTGTTGCTGCTGCTGTTTCTTGGTTTGCGTCTTGGGCAGAAGCGAAGCGCGCATGGTCGCGTCAATCAGGTACCCGCGCTGGTTGACCAGATCAAAGTAGGCGACTTCGGCCGCGAGTTCCGATTCACCCTGGCGAATGCGCAGGTGACCTTCGGCGTAGACTTCCTTCGTCTCGCGGAAGAAGACGATGTGGTCGCCTTCAATCTTGATGCCCTGGTAGGTGAATTGCACCGCGCCGGAGAAGACGATGGCGCCGCCGTCTTCCGGGTAATAGGTGTGTTCGGCACGCCAATCGATTTCCGGGAGCATCTCCGGGGTGGGCTTGTCCGGCTTGGGCTTCTCTTCGCCGCAAGCTGGAAGGAGGGCGCCACCCAGGAATAAAGCCACCCAGGCCAACAAAATGCGTGGTGAGATTTGAAGCATGGTTGGGGATGCTACTCGGCATTCTCCTGGGGTCAAAAGACAAGACGCTCTTTGTATCGGTTGGCTTCGGTTTTCTGTTGACGTATCTAAGCGCAGGCTAAAAGATTAGCTCAATTTTCAAAGACGCGCGAGGCCGGGGAATACTTGAACCCCATAATGCCATTCAATTTGGGCGGTGTTAGGGTTCATTGGGGAGGAGTCTTGGCGATGCGTAATATTGGGGTCATCTGCGGACTGCTCATTGTGCACTATTTTTCGGCATGTGCTTCGGACGACAACTACCAGGTCCCGTATGAGGAAATCCGCGCGGCCAGCGAAAAGTACCTCGCAGCCAACGTCTCTCGCGGGGATCTGGCCAAAATGGAAAAGCGCCTCAAGGATTCCGTAGAAACCATGATGGACGATACGGGTTGCGGCCGCGAGCAGGCCATGCGCGACCTGATGTTCAACTGGGCCGCCGACCACCAAGGCGCAGTGAAGCGCAAGGAAAAGGACGCGATCCGGCAGGCCTGCTTCTATTTCATCAAATTCATCGATTTGGGCTACGACATGCCCTGGCAGATTCGCGAGCAACTCACGCCCGAAAACGTGAAGGAGATCCTCGATTATCTGAATGGAAACTCGGTGAAGGATGAGAAAAAGTAACGTAAGGAGAGATTAAAGGAAGAAGTACGGCCAGGCGTAGCCGCAATCGCCCAGCGTCTTTCGGGCCACGCGCCAAATCTGGAAACGTTGGGACATCGAGAGATCCTGACGCCACGATCCGGCCTTCGCCTTGCGTACGAAACCGTCCGGCATCGCTGCGTTGGCTGCGTCGGTCTTCGCGACTTCGCCTGAAACAGCTAACTGGGTGGTCTTTCGCATTTTGTCGCTGGTGTTCGCTTCAACGGCCTTGCGCAAGGCTTCTTCGGACCACTGCATTCCCAGAAAGTCGATGCATTTACGCAGTTCTGCCGCGGTGTCTTCGAGCAATGCTTCATAGCGCAGTTCGTAGAATTGGCCGGGCTTGAGACCGCTTTTCGCGCTTTCCACCGCGTGAATATGGCGCTCCCATATCTTCGCGGCGCGGCGGGCATTTTTCGGAGCCCATTCTTCGCCCCAGCCTTTTTTCGCCGCGAGCATGGAGGCCACCACATCCCGGCCGTCGCGCAGAATATGGATGAAGCGAGCCTCCGGCAGTAACGCAGCGATCTGCGGAATGGCAAGCGCATGCGACGGCGTCTTCTCGAGGAAAATCTGACCAGTCCCAACACCTTTAGTCAGTGCGTCGAGCTGGCGATTCTTAAAATCATCTAGGATTTCAAAAAATTCGGCATCGGTCTGGTAACAAGCCATCCCAATGCCATTTTTCTTAAGCGCCAGCCAGTCTTCTTTCAGTTCACACAGCTTCATGAAAACGTAGGACTCGCGGCCGGACTTGATGTCCGGATGGGCGGCGAGCAAGTATTGGAGCCAAGTGGTTCCGCTGCGCGGGGCACCGACCAGGCAGACGATGTTGGATCCTGTATGCTTATGCATCTGATCGCCGGAGCTATACTAAGAAATGAGGCACTTTCCAGCTTGGACAGGCGATTTTGAGCCTTGCCAAGCGAAACTAGAGGAAGAACAGGGGCCAGGCATAGCCAAATTTACCTAGTGTTTTGCGCGCCACGCGCCAAACCTGGAAGCGCTGCGCAAGCGAGAGATCTTCGCGCCAGGCGCCCGACTTCGCTTTGCGAACGAAGCCGTCGGGCAGCGCCTTGGCTGTGGATTTCGCGAGTTCTCCGGACACCGTAAGCGCTTTGCCGTTGCCCGCGCGCATTTGCTCGCTGGTGTTGGCGGCGACAGCCTGGCGCAAGGCTTCCTCCGGCCAGGGCAGGCCGATGAAGTCAATGCAGCGGCGCAGTTCGCGCGCGGTGTCTTCGAGGAGCGCTTCGTAGCGCACTTCCAGAAACTGGTGCGGCTTGAGTTTGGTTTTCGCATCGTCCACGGCTTGCACATGACGTTTCCAGATGCGTGCTGCGCGCCTCGCGCTGGTCGGGGCCCAGTCTTCGCCCCACGAATTTCCCGCGGCCATCAGCGAAGCCACCACGTCGCGGCCATCGCGCATGATGTGAATGAAGCGTGCTTCGGGCAGGAACCATGCAATCTGCGGGACATAGAGCGCGTGCGCGGGCGTCTTTTCGAGCAAAATCTGTCCGGGCTTCAGGTTCTTGGTTAAGGCGTCCAACTGGCGTTCTTCGAAATCAAACAGGTTCGACATGAACTCTTCGGCGGTTTGATAGCTGGCCATGCCCATGCCGCTTTTGCGGGTCTTGTGCCATTCCTGATGCACAAGGCAGATCTTGGAGAACACGTACGATTCGCGGCCAGATTGAATTTCGGGGTGCGAAGCCAGCAAGTATTGCAGCCACGTGGTCCCGCTTCGAGGGGCGCCCACCAGAAAGACAAAGTTAGAACCTGTATACTTTTTCATAAACGCGACCTTGTAGCGTCAGATGGATGTAATTTAGGGTGATATTTACGAGAATGCAATAAATCTTTTAGTAATACGTGTACTTATGTTTGAGTTGCTACTTTTGAAAGTCAGCCTCGAATTCCGATTCGCTTGAACCCTAAAAGAGCGCCGCTATAAGGAGCGGCGTCAGTCCGCAACTTTGGTTCGGCGCCGTTTCTGCGGGTACTCTCAGAGCCTCGGGTGGCATCGCGGGAACCGGCTAACGCTCGGCGCCACAGCAGAAGACTTGTCTAAGAAGAAAAGAGGAGCAACGACTCATGCCCAAGCGCGTTTACTTTTTCGGTGGTGGCAAAGCGGAAGGCCGCACGGACCAGAAGAACCTCCTGGGCGGCAAAGGCGCGGGCCTTGCCGAGATGACCAACATCGGCCTGCCCGTCCCGCCCGGCTTCACCGTGACCATCGATACTTGCGCCGACTACTGGAAACTGGGTAAGCGCAATCCGCCGGGCCTCGAAAAGGAAGTCCTGGCAAACCTCAAGAAGCTCGAGACCGTCACGGGCAAGAAGCTCGGCGATTCCAGCGATCCGCTGCTGGTCTCCGTGCGCTCCGGCGCGGCGCGCTCCATGCCGGGCATGATGGAAACGATCCTGAACCTGGGCCTCAACGACAAGTCCGTCGAAGGCCTGGCCGCGAAGACCAACAATCCTCGCTTCGCTTACGACAGCTACCGCCGCTTCATCCAGATGTACTCGACGACCGCGATGGGTCTCTCCAAAGATCCGATGGAAGAGATGCTCCACAACCTCAAGCACAAGCGGCACGTCAAGAGCGATACGGAACTCAGCGCCGACGACCTGAAGGGCCTCTGCGAGGACTTCAAGAAGTTCTACGCGGAGAAGAAAGGCGACGCGTTCCCCCAGGATCCGATCCAGCAGCTCTGGGGCGCGATCTCGGCCGTGTTCAACTGCTGGGAAGCCGACAAGGCCGTCACCTACCGCCGCGTCGAAAAGATCACCGACCTTAAGGGCACCGCAGTCAACATCTGCACGATGGTCTTCGGCAACAAGGGCGATAACTCTGGCACGGGCGTGTGCTTCACGCGCGATCCGAACAGCGGTGAGAATACCTTCTACGGCGACTGCCTGATCAACGCGCAGGGCGAAGACGTCGTCGCCGGCATTCGCACGCCGATGAAGCTGATCGAGCTCGAGACGCTGCTGCCCAAGGCCTACAAGCAGCTTTGCGACGTGCGCAAGATCCTCGAAGGCCACTATAAGGAAATGCAGGACCTCGAATTCACGATCGAAGACGAAAAGCTTTACATGCTGCAGTGCCGCACGGGCAAGCGCTCGCCCCAGGCTTCGTTCCGCATCGCGGTCGAGATGGTCAAGGAACGCCTGATCACGAAGGAAGAAGCCGTCGGCCGAATCGGCACCGCGGAAATCGAAGGCCTCTTCTACCCGGTCATCGATCCGAAGATCGGCAAGGAAGAGCTGAAGTCCAAGCACGTCGCGATCGGTATTGACGCGGTCCCCGGCGCGGCGAGCGGCGAAGTTGTCTTCTCCGCGGCCAAGGCTGAAGAGCTGGCGGCCAAGGGCACGCGCGTGATCCTGGTCCGCAAAGAGACGAGCCCCGAAGACGTCGGCGGCATGCATGCCGCGCAGGGCATCCTCACGCAGACCGGCGGCAAGACCAGCCATGCGGCCGTTGTCGCGCGCGGCTGGGGCAAGTGCTGCGTGGTCGGCTGCGAAGCCCTGAGCATCGACTACAACAAGAACGAGTTCTCCGCGGGCGGCAAGACGATCAAGCAGGGCGATTTCGTCACGCTCAACGGCTCGACGGGCGACGTGTACATCGGCGAACTGCCGCTGGTGAAACCGGAATTCCCCGAAAGCTACCAGACGCTGATGAGCTGGGCAGACTCGATCCGCCGCCTCAAGGTCCGCACGAACGCCGACACGCCTTACGACAGCAAGAAGGCCGTCGAAATGGGCGCCGAAGGCATCGGCCTGTGCCGCACCGAACACATGTTCTTCGACACCGAAGAACGTCGTCTCGCGATTCAGGAAATGATCGTCGCGAACACGGAAGAAGCCCGCAAGCGCGCGCTTGAGAAGCTGCTCCCGTTCCAGCGCGACGACTTCATCGGGATCTTTACCGCGATGAACGGCAAGCCGGTCACGATTCGCCTGGTTGACCCGCCCCTGCACGAGTTCACGCCGAAGGACGACGCCGGCGTCGAACGCCTGAGCAAAGCCACGGGTTTCCCTCCGGACTTGATCCGCTCGCGTTGCGAACAGCTTCACGAAGCCAACCCGATGCTGGGCCACCGCGGCTGCCGCCTCTGCATCACCTACCCTGAAATCCTGGAGATGCAGGTTCGCGCGATCATCGAAGCCGCCGTTGCCTGTCAGAAGAAGGGCATCAAGGCGATCCCCGAGATCATGCATCCGCTCGTGCTCGACAAGAAAGAGTTCAAGCTCCTCGAAGAACGCACGCGCAAGGTTGCCGATGAGATCATCAAGGCCGCCGGTTCGAAGCTGACGTATCTGGTCGGCACGATGATTGAAATTCCTCGCGCGGCATTGATGGCGCACGAAATCGCCGAAGCGGCGGAATTCTTCAGCTTTGGAACCAATGACCTGACGCAGATGACGATGGGTCTTTCGCGCGACGACGCGGGCCGCTTCCTGCCCGAGTACGTCGATGAGAAGAAGGCGGCCATCTTCAAGCACGATCCGTTCCAGTCGCTGGACGTCTCCGGCGTTGGGCAGTTGGTCGAGATGGGCATCGAACGCGGCCGCAAGACGCGCCCGAAGCTCAAGGTCGGCATCTGCGGCGAACACGGCGGCGAAGCGCGCAGCGTGAAGTTCTGCCACAAGGTGGGCATGGACTACGTGAGCTGCTCGCCGTACCGCGTGCCGATCGCCCGCCTCGCGGCGGCGCAGGCCGTAATTGAAGAGAAGGCTGCCCAGAAGAAGGGCAGCTCGGGCAAGGCGGCAGCGAAAAAGTCCAAGCCGGCATCGGCCAAGAAGGGCAACGGCTCGAAGAAGGCTGCACGCGCCCGGTAGTCCGTACTGAATGACAATTCAAGCGGGCAGGCGGCGCGAGCTGGCTGCCCGCTTTCTTTTTCGCAGGTTCGGTTATGCTGATTTCGAAATTGGAGACCACGCCGCTTGGACGCACAGTCACGGAAGCCGCCCGATCCCCCTCCGCCGGGCCCCCTTGATGTGGGCGCCCATTCGCAATACTCGCCGCAGGACCTGCCGCATTGTTTCTGCTTTAACGTGCCCGAAATCGAGGTCATCGACACCATCAAGCGCCACATGCCCACGACGCTGGCGGAACTATTGGACCTTACGCAAGCCGGCCACGGCTGTGGGTCCTGTCGGCATGGGTCGCAGGATTTGCTCAATCAATATTGGGCCGGCAAGCCGATGGGTTACAAAATGCCCGAGATCAAACTCCCCAACGTGCCGAGCGCTCCGCAAGCGCCCATGGAAATTCCGAATCCGGATTAATGCGCGTCTATGGGGCTGCAATTCGTTCGCATTTTAGCTAAGACTGATTGCTATTTCTCCAGGGTCAGCTTCTTGAGCTGCTCTGCGGTGGGGAATGTTTTTACATGGAAGCGCTTGGGGTAGGTATCGATGGGTGCCAGCGCTTCGCCCATTACTTCCACAACTTTACTCCAAGGCGCGCTTCCCAGTGTTTTGCCTTCTCCCGGAATCGCTGCGTCCTCGAATACAATGCGGTCCGTCTGCGGCAAATCCAACTCCGCGTTCTTCACCCAATAACAAAGGGAGTCGAACGCTTTTGTCTTCTCGTTCTGTTCGGCTTCGAACGAGGCAGCGACAGCGTCCCTGCCAGCCTTCTTATAGGCGGTTTGCAATTGGTCTCGCTGTTTTTCGTAGATCTGCGACAAGTACAACTGCTGCAGGTGGTGAAAATCATTGTAGGCCGCGCTGGTTTGCGGAGGCATAAACAAGTCCCACTTGCCGTTGGACCACTTGAGCGCAAAGCCGCATACCTGGCGGGATTTCTCGATCGCGATTAGCGCGGCTTTGGCAATCTCTGCAAGCCCCTGCTCATCATCTGCGCCTGTAAGAAGTAGAACGTCCTTATTCGGCACAAGGATCACGGGTGCGCCTTTGACCTTTTGGGCGCTGATCACGGAATCAAGCAGTAGCCGCGCAATTCCGGGCTTATCGGCCCAAGGGCTCTGGTAAGCGCCTTCGCTCAGCTTTTTGAATTCTTCGGTGCTCTTCGCTTTCAGATTTTCCAATGCGATTTTCAGTGTGGAATCGAAATCGACCTTCCAGGATTTTAACAGGTCATCCGCCAGAAATTCATTATTGGATTTGCCATCGTATTCCAGAAAAATGGCGAAATGCTCAGCAAACACCTGGTGTGCAAACTTGACTGGGGCGAAGGCTTTCCCGTCGATCAGTGCAAGGGATTGGCTGATAAAAGCGCGACTCCGGACGGCCGGGAAAATGTGCGCCTTGGCTTCCTCGAAGGTCTTTGGGTAATCCTGCGCCATCTTTAGATACGAATGCAGGTAGCGAATAACGACGTCGCCGCGCTGCGCCGGAGCGCTGGCGACGAATTCATCGAACGCATTCTGCAGGAAGAACTGCCGCTCGCCGAGCTTCATGGAGAAATCGGCGGCGTTGAGTTGGATCTCGTCTTTGGCACCTGACTTCAACAACGTTTCCTTAAGCAGCGCGGCGAATGCTTCTTTGCTTGGCGGCTCTTCCTTTTGCGGCGCTTGTTCAGCATAGGCCGCATGCGAGAAGGACAGCAGCGCAGCGAGCAGAACGGTATGAGCGCAACGCGAAAATGCATTGCTTAGGCAGATCGCTTTAAGCATCGTTGAAATCTCCAACATTGGGAATGCAACCATGCTAACACATTGGACGGCGAATTGATGACGATTTTAGGGACGCGAAGCTCGTTTTGAGGACCTTCGCGGCATTGATTTTTCCACGTCCTGCCAGAGAAACCAGATGCGCCCAGCAGGAGTCGAACCTGCAACCTTCGGTTCCGAAGACCGACGCTCTATCCAGTTGAGCTATGGGCGCGTTAAATTTCTTTAAGCCTTTTCGGTGAAGACCGCCCTGCCGTCAAGGACGCGAAGGGCAAGCCGCTGCTTCTCAAATAGTCGGACATGGAAGCGCTGGTTTCACGTCTCGTGGAATTTGTCGAAGCTGTCTAAGCGCTCAAATCTTTGAAGTAGACGAGGCTGAGCCGCCCAATCGGCTTCCATGGGACTTGCAACGTTTCCTTATGTTGCCAACCATTGCGCGCATAAAACCTTTGCGCTCCAAGATTGTCGTCGCCTGTATGCAACCAGATCCGCATGCAACCTCTGCGTAGCGCCTCCTGCTCGATCGTCCGTAGCAGGAGACTTCCAATACCCTGGCTGCGCAAGGGCCGTTTGACTTCTATATTTTCGACATACGCGCCGCCGGATTGCAGAAAATCAAGCGTGCCGCCCTGTGGGTCCCAACCCATGTCGATGCGTGCCGCGGTATGCACGATTCCCACACCCACCACAGCGTCCGCTTGAATTGCCACAAGAATGAAGGCTTCCCCATCGGCGACCGCCGGAAGGCACTGCTCAAGGCGCACCCCATCCTTGGCATCCAGCAAGGCCTTTAGTGCGCTTAGCTCCTGATTCGGATTTAGTGGGCGAATAGTAGTCATGGACATGTTGGGCCTCACTATGCCACCAAAATACAAACGCGTAAATCCGTCAGCTTCCCGATCGCGCGGAACTGTGATTGAAAATTATTAAAGCAATGACGTTCTACACGCCATTGCTCAGAACTTAAAAATGAATCCGCAGACCAACCCAACCAAAAAGGCACCCACTGGCAACGCGATCCACTGAAAACGCGTAAAACGAAGGAACTTGCCCGATTCCGATTTCGGCGCGCGAATGAAGCCGAGAGCGGGGATGGCGACCATCGCCAATCCCAGAATGACCGGCATCAACGATTCGAACCAGTAGTGACCAACCTGTGGGGGCGCGTTGGGTGGGGGCGGCGTTGCCGGTGCGAGGAGCCAGCGAACCAGCGCAGGGGTAAAGGTGCCGAGCAGCATATAGGCGATAACAATGAAGGGCATCAGATACTCCAATAGTTTTCGCTTCGATTTAATTTTCCAGCGCAGGTTATCGTACCTTTTGCGATATTCAATTGCGGACCTGGAAACGAATTGAAGTGGCTTTCGTGCGCCTGGATAATGGACGTCGATGCTGCTGGAAGAGGAGTGCGCTATGCATGGCACGCACCCATTAGATAACGGTCTGGTCCTGCTCACACTATTTGTTCTGGAATTGTTGGCCTTCTTTTGCATCGCTGAAATCTGGACAAATCTCGGGTTCGGCATGGGCCTGCGCTTTTTCTGGACGCTTGTTTTGGTGGTCCCTATTTTCGGATTGGCAATTTATGGAATTGTCACGAGGGGCACTCCGAAATTTCGCAACCCTGCGGGCGGATACGTGGCTGGAGCCTCGGGCGCCGGAACAGGAACGCCGTCAACGGGATTTGGTGATTCGGGTTGCGGACATGATGGTGGAGGGGGTGGCTGTCATGACGGGGGCGGCTCGCATTGACCTTTTTAAACAGCATCCCATTTCCAGTTCTCATCACGCTCGGGGTTTTTGAATTCGTGGCCTTAATTGCCATTGTGATGCTTTGGTTGCGCCCCGGCCTTGGCATCTTGCAGTGTATATTCTGGACGGGGGTCTTGTTGGTGCCAATACTTGGCTTGCTGATTTACGGATTTTCGTCGAGCGACATTAAACCGAACGCGCTCGACTATGTATCGAGGTCAGATAGCACCACATATTCTGATGACTCCCCTGATTCTGGAAGCCAGCACTGACCTTGGTCGCCTAAAACTTCATTGGCGTGACCGAGCCGAATGCACGCTGCGTGCCGTTTAACGTGACGCCGCCGCCCAGTACGCTCTTTTTAAAGGCCACGTCCGCGCCCAGCACGCTGACGATGACTTCGTCGCCGACGCTCTTCCCCGTCGCCGGGTCGAGCTTGCCGCGGTTGTAGTCCGTCGCGCTGATCACATGCACGAAGAAGTCTTCCTTCGCGGGTTCAGCGGGCGAGACTTCCATGCGGCAATCCGGCGAGACACTGTGGTTCTGTTCGTAGGGCATGTATTGCCCACCGTACTTGTACTGATCTTCGCGGTGGAAGAGTTGCGTTTCGTGCTTCGCCGGCGCCAGGGTCTGGACCCACAATTTGCCGTAGCCGTTGTACATCTCCCACTGCGTGCCGTTGAAGTAGGGCTTGTTCATGCACTGCAGCACGAACTTTTTCTTGAATTGCGGCTGCGTGGCGCGCACGCGGTCGAAAATCACAAACGTTTCCGGGCGCAGGAACACGATCTGCCGTGTGAAGAGTTCGCACTTCTGTTCGGAATACGCCTTGGTTGCGTCGCCGGCACAATACATGTAGCTGCCATGGTCTTCGTAGCCCACCACGTCGCCGATTTCGCCCAGCTCCGGATACTTCTTCCACATGTCCAGATCCCACGCCGCGCCATTGTGGCCCCAGGGTGTGCCGATCCACGGATACTTCTGGCCGCCGTCGTTCAGTGCGCCTTTGGCCGCACGCACGAAGTCGGTGAGCTTTTCGTCGGGATCGTGGATCAGCATGGTGCTGTGTGCGATCGTGCGAATGTAATAATTGATCCCGTGTGGCGTATTCCATTCGTACGAGCCGCCGTCGCCGAGCAACTCCTCGAATTTGAAGATCAGAAAATGCCCATTGTCCAGGTGCTGGTGCGCGGTGAATCGTTTGCCGCAGTGAAAGAAGAAATACGTCGAGTCTTCGCCCCATGATTCGCGCGCATGCACGTATCCCGGGCCCGGGCTGAAGTGCGACAGCTTGAATTTCTTCAAGTCCGCGGTCTTCACCGTCGGATCGACCCACAGGAAATTGCGGTACGCGGAAAAATTAAAGCTCGGATTCGGGACCTGCTGGCAATACGCGTGCACGGCTTGGTGCGCGGGGTCGTCTTTGTACTTGTTGGCGAGAATGCGCACCGCGGTCAGTGACTTGTCGCGCTCGGGGTGCAGTTGACGCCCGCCACTGTCGCCGCACGGATGCGGGCGGCGCGAGCCGCCTTCGCGGAACGTGGGGTAATATTCGAAAATGCTCGAGATCGCGCGGTTGGCGTAAAATTCCGGCGCGGTTTCGAAGTAGTCAATCTTCGCGCACGTTTCCAGAATGTGGCAGCACACGATCCATTCGTAAATCCAGTAATGCGTGTAGTAGCCTTCGCAGAAACCGCCGCCATTCCCGCCGGTCTTGAGCGCGGGCACCGCGCGTGCGTGGTATTCGGCGTTGATTTCTTCGAAGGTTGCTTCGGCGCGCGGATTTTCATACATGGTCGCGAGGCACGTATTGATGAAGCCCGCGGACTTCATGCCATACCAGCCGTTGTGGTAAACGCTGGGCTCCTCGCCCACGTTCAGGCGGCGCGCTTCGTGGAAATAATCGAAGTAGCGCTGGCGGTCCTTTTCGTCCCAGTAGGGGTGGCACAGGTCGTAGTTCAGCGCGAGGTTGCCGCAGTCGGCGCCGAAGCTGATATGACCGGTGCGGATGGGCTGGTCTAGATAGACCTTGCGCACCATCTCGAATGCTTCGCGGCCCAGCTTGGCGTCCCCTTCAATGGCGCTGACCAGATTCATGGCCATTAGCTTGCCGCGCATACCATGGTCGTCATGGCCGGTGGTAGTTTTGAAGTTTCGCGCGATGTCGACGACCTTGGCGTATGCCGCGGCGCGCGACTTGGCCAGCCCCTGGAGGTACTCCCGCGAGCCGAGCAGGCGGGGATGGTCCTTGGGTACATTCTTCAGCAAACCGGGCATGCGGATGGTCCTCGAACGGGTTGTGGGGTGGGGGTCCTGGGTTGGACTGGGTTCAGATGGCGGATGGAAATACACCGTCCGGACGGCGAGGCAAATGGGTTCCAGCGGGTTGTTCACCTTTTCGGCGCAACTTGACGAGACAACCGACTTCGCCTAAAAGAGGGGTGTTCCACGCAGGCGCAAGAGGTTTCTGAGTCCCCGTGCGGCTCGGCGCCCGGTGGACGGTTTTTCTTTTTTTCAGACGAAAGGACGTGCGCCGACCCATGGCTACTCTCGCCGCCAACACCTACAACCTCAAACTGGCCTTCTCAACCTGGGTTTGCCCGGAATGGACCGCCGCCGCGATCATCGACGGCATGCAGAGCTACAAGTACGAAGGCGTCGAATTCCGCATGGGCAAGAAGCACCTGCACGGCGTCGAACTCGACAGCGGCGCGGATTATCTGGCCGACGTGCGCAAGCAGCTCGACGACGCCAACGCCGCCGTCGCGTGCCTGGCGACCTCGTTCTCGTTCTCGTCCACCGACATTGTCGACCGCAAGAAAAACATCGATAACACCAAGCAGGCGCTGCGCGTGGCCGAAGCCCTGGGCGCGCCGTTCGTGCGCGTGTTCGGCGGCGAAGTGCCCGCCGGAATGGAAGTCGCCGGCATCGTCGACTACGTCTCCGATTCGCTTTCCGAATTGGCCGAATACTGCGAGACCAACAAGGTCCGCAGCACGGTGGTCGTCGAGACGACCGGCCCCTTCGCGCACACCAAGTACATGTCCGAAGTGATGGAACAGATCGTGAGCCCCAAGATCGCGGTGCTGTGGGATGTGATGCACCCGCTGCGGGTTCTGGAACAGGCCGACGACACGTTCGACGCGCTGGGCCACCATGTCCGCCACGTTCACGTTCACGACGCCGAATACAACGAAGACCGCACGCGCCTCAAGGCCTGCGATCCGGGCGAAGGCTTCGTGCCGATGGGCGAAATCGTGGATCTGCTCAAAGCCGGCCTTTTCCGCGGCTATCTCTCTCTCGAAGTGATCAACCGCGAGGTCGATCCCGATACCGTGCTGCCGCAGTGGGCGGATTACCTGCGCGCCACGATCAAGGGTAAGGCGAAGGTCGAAGCCTAAGCTTCGGCTTCGCAGTACCTGTCCTCGCGTCGCACGGGAGAGCGCATGGGCACAGCAGCAATCGGAACCGCTGAACGGCCGCTTCGTGTGGCCATTGTGGGCTCGGGTCCCAGCGGACTTTACGCCGCCGAAGCGCTGCTCAGTTCCACGGCTCCGATTTGCAGCTGCGATGTCTTCGACCGCATGCCCGCTCCGTTCGGCTTGGTGCGCTGCGGCGTCGCGCCGGACCATCAGAACATCAAGAAAGTCATCGCGGCGTACGAGAAAACCATCAACCGTGCGGCGTTTCGATTTTTCGGCGGCGTGAAGTTGGGCCAGCACCTGACCGTTGACGACCTGCGCGCGTGCTACGACGCGATCATTTACGCGGTCGGCTGCGAAAGCGACACCAAGCTGGGCATTCCGGGCGAAGATCTGCCGGGCGTGCATTCGGCCACGGAATTTGTCGGCTGGTACAACGGCCACCCGGATCACGTGAACAACAAGTTCAATCTGGGCGTGGAAGCTGCGCTGGTCGCCGGCGTGGGCAACGTTTCGATGGACGTCTCGCGCATTCTCGCGCGCACGGCGGACGAACTCGCTGTCTACGACATGCCCGCCTACGCGATCGAGACGCTGCGCCGCGACCTGAAGGTCAAGACGATTCACGTCGTTGGCCGCCGCGGCCCCGAGCAGGCCAACTTCTCGCCGAAGGAAATCAAGGAACTTGGCCACCTCGAAAATGCGGACCTGGTGCTGAAGCAGGAGAATATACACCTGCCGGAAGCGCTGCCGGAGATCGGCAAGGCCGATGTCGAGGTCGTCCAGAACCTGCAGTATCTCGCGCAGAAAATGAAGGAGCCGCTGGCCGGCAAGCCGCGCCAGATCGTGCTGCACTTCCTGCTTTCGCCCCTGGAATTCCAGGCGGGCCCCGATGGACGCCTCGCCCGCGTAAAGATGGAACGCAACGCGCTGGTCAAGGACGCGCAGGGCAACGTGAAAGCACGCGGCACAGGCGAAATCATGTACATCGACGCAGGTCTGGTGTTCAAAGCGGTCGGATATCGCGGCAAGCCGGTCCCGGGCGTCCCATTCGACGAGCGCAAGGGCCACATTCCAAACGATGCCGGGCGCGTGCTGAAGGACGCGAAAGACACGCAGACCGTGCCGGGGCAGTACGTGGTCGGCTGGGCCAAGCGCGGGCCGTCGGGGTTGATTGGCACGAACAAGGGTGATTCGATCGCCACCGTTCAGGCGCTGCTGGCGGACTTTAAAGCGGGCACGCTGCCGGTGACCACGCTGGCCGATCCAAACGCGGTCCAGAGTATTCTCAGTGATCGAAAGGTCGCATACGTCAGCTATGCCGACTGGAAGCGCATTGATGCCGCTGAGATTGCGCGTGGCAAGAGCGCGAACAAGATTCGCGAAAAGTTTCTGAGCATCGAAGAGATGTTCAAAGCCGCGGGCCAGCCATAAACGCGCGGCGTCCCGCCGGTTATTTTCCCAGCGTCGACTTCAACGCAGACTCGAGCTCCGCATGCCGGAACGGGTAACCGCTTTCGAGCAGGCGCCGGGGCTCGACCCGCGTGCTCATTAACAGCAGCCCCTCCGCCATCTCGCCGAGCACCAATTTTGCGACGAACGCGGGCAGCGGGAAAATGGTCGGCCGGTGCAGGACTTTGCCCAAGGTTTTGGTGAAGCTGCGGTTGTCGCACGCATTGGGCGAGACCAGGTTCACCGGGCCTTTCAGTGCCGGCGTGGCCAGGACGTGCTGAATCGCGCCGAGGATGTCGTCGAGCGCGATCCAGCTCCAATATTGTTTGCCGCTGCCGACCACACCGCCCAGGCACAACTTGAAGGGCGTCAGCATTTTGGCCAGCGCGCCGCCCTTGGAACTCATGATTACCCCGATGCGCAAATTAACGACGCGTATGCCCGCGATCGACGCGGGCTTGCAGGCGTCTTCCCAGGCCTTGCAGAGTTCGGGGAGAAACCCGGAACCCACCGTGCTCTCTTCATTGACCATCTGTTCGCCGCGTTCGCCGTAAAAGCCAATCGCGGAGGCGCAGACAAAGGTGCGTGGCGGCGTGGACATTTTGGCCATCGTTTCGGCGAGCAGGCACGCAGATTTTACGCGGCTCTCGCGGATTGCGGCCTTCTTTTTCTTCGACCAGCGTCCGGCGATATTCTCCCCCGCCAGATGCACCACCGCGTCGGCGCCTTCAAGCACCGCGGCGTCGAGCTTTTCCGCGTAAGGATCCCAGACCTTTTCGTAGGGAGCGCCGGTGCTCTTGCGCACCAGCTTGCGAATTTTGTAGCTTTGGCTGGCCAAAAATGGGCAGAGCGCCCCGCCCACTAAACCTGTGGTTCCCGTCACCGCGATCAGCATGTGTTGCACTCCCTCGAACAGCGCAAGCCAGCTTACTCGGACTTGGCGCGCCGCACGAGAACCGCGGCAAAGAATCCGTCGCAGCCGTGTTGGTGGGGGAGGAGTTTAAGGAAGCGTCCGTCGGCGGAAGTCAGTTTTTCGGCGCGCTCCTTGCCGAAGACCGCCTTGGGTGGAAGGACTTCCCAGCCGCCCGTTTCGAGCAGTGCGGCGATAATGTTTTCGTTCTCCGCCGCCAACAGCGAGCAGGTCGCGTACAAAAGCCGTCCGCCCGGCGCGAGCAGATCCGCGGCGCGCGTGGCGAGCGCGAGCTGCAGCTTGGTCAGGCGCTTCACATCGCCGGCGCGCAGCTTCGCCCGGATTTCGGGTTTGCGCCGCAGCACGCCCAGACCGCTGCACGGCGCGTCGACGACCACGCGTGCGGCCTTGCCGCGGTAGGCCTCGAGTTCCGCGGGCCATGGCGCTTCCGGATCGGTGTCCTCCAAAAGCACGGGTTGGATGTTGTGGGCGCCCGCGCGCCGCGCGCGGCGTTTGAGTTCCTCCAAGCGCTTGGCATGCGTATCGACGGCCACCAGCCGCCCGCGGTTATTCAGAAGCGCGGCCATCGCCAGCGTTTTGCCGCCCGCGCCCGCGCAATAATCGATCGTCAGCCCCTGCACCGGCGGCGCGGCCAGCTCAGCGACGAGTTGGCTGCCTTCGTCCTGAACTTCGAAGCGCCCTTCCGCGAACGCGGGCAAGGCATAGGGATTCGAAAACTCTTCGAGCACCAAGCCCTGCGGCGCGAGGTCACTTTTGCGTGCGGCGAGGTCCGCATCGAGCAATTCGCTCAAGAGCGACTCGCGCTTGGTCAGCAGCGTGTTCGCGCGCAACGCCAGGGGCGCGGCCTGTGCGAGGGACTTGGCCAGTGCTTCGGCGTCTTCGCCATATTCTTCGAGCAGCGCCTTTGCCAGAAAATCCTCGAGCGAATGCCGCAGGCCCAGCCGCCGCGCGGCATCGGGCTCAGCGGCAATGTGTTCATTGATGTGTTCGACCGCGGCCCACTTGGGGCCCGGCAGCGCGTTTTTCGCCTGCAAAGTCGTGCGTTCGCCCGAGAGCATGCGCCAGGCCATCAGCCGGCCGCGCAGATGTTCGTGCGGCGTGCCCTTCAGTCCGGCTTCCGAGAGGGCCAGATCGATCCGGCGTTCGTGGTGAAAGAGCCCAAACAGCGTGCGCACCGTCGCGGTGCGCTGCGCGGGCTTGAGCTCATGCTGCGCGAAGGCGCGCTTCAGGAGGGTGCTCAAGTTGCCACCTTCAAGGGCGCGCGCGTAAAGCTGAAGGATTAACTGGTCCAGCGGCGGGTCTTTGCGCACGTAAGGTTCCTGGGGAGCAACGCGACGATTTGCGAGAAATGGTCTTATCGCGCAGCTTGCCGATTGAAAGGCGCGGGAGCCCGGATTATTTTGCATCAATGCGCAGCGTCGCCCTCTCCGATTTCCATTTAGGCCGCAAGTCTACGCGTCTGGCCCAACCCGAGGCCATCGAGCCGCTGGTCGCGGGCTTCGACCGCGTGCTGCTGCTGGGCGATATCATTGACCAGTGGTACGTCAGCCAGGCGCAATTCGCTGACTTTGAAGGCCGCCTTAAGGAAACCTGCCGGCGCGCCGGCGTGCGCGAGTTGCTCTGGTTTTCCGGTAACCACGACGCCAATAACGAGAACGCCCACGAGTACGCGGTCTTCGAGAGCGTGCTGTACCTGCACGGCCACCAGATTTACCACGCGCTGCGCGGCACGGAGCCGCTCAAGGAGCGCATCCGCGCGCTGAATCACAAAAAGTTCGGCCCGCATCGCTGGGGCTCACGAAGCGGAAAAGTTTCGTGGGACGTTATCGAGCACGCCTACAAGCGCTTCCCCATCCGCCTGCTCACGCCGATCAACTGGACCTGGGGTTTGCGGCTGCGCATCAAGCGCCTGGTCGAGGAAGTCGAAAAGACTGAACGCCTGCACGCCGGCGCGATCCGCGCGGTGGTCTTTGGGCATTCGCATTGTCCGTGCGTACGGCGGCTGAGCGGGATGCAGGTTTTCAATCTGGGCGGCTGGATGAAGAACACGCGCGCCTGCGGTTTTGTGCATGACACCGGGCGCTTCCGGCTGGCCATGATCGAGAACGGCCACCACACGCTGCACTGGGGCGAAACGCTCTCCGAAATGGAACTTACGCACGGCGCCAAGCGCGCCAATGTCCATCCGGCGATGCCAGACGCATAAAAAAAGCGCTCCGATTCGGAGCGCTTTTTAATGCTGAGTGATTCGGGCGCGGTTACTGCAGCGGCTTCTGGTTTTCCTTTGACTTTTCCGCCCACTTCGAGCGATTGAAGCGGCTTTGCACGTCGCTGTACATCGCCAGCGCGCGTGCACGGTCTTCAGGCTTCTGTCCGATCTTGAAGAGCGCCGCGAATGCGTCGCCCGCACGGCACATGGCTTCGGCGGTGGCGCCTTCGTCATCGCTGTATTTCAGCGTTACTTCCATGTAGGCCAGGATGGCGTCCTGCAGCTTCTCTTTATTCTTCGAGGCTTCGCCTTCCTGCAGCAGCACGTTGCCGATGATCAGGTACGCCGCGCCGGAAAACGCGCCGGTGGTGTCGGCCTTGAGCGCTTCTTCCGCGATGCTGCGGGCCTTGTCCGGTGCGCCCTTTTTGATGTAGATGTTCGCGGCCATCACGCGCCCGCGGTTGACGGTTTCCGGATCGGTGGTTTCGCGCGTCACGCCTTCGGCCTTCTTCAGCGCTTCATCGACTTTGCCCTGCTCGAGCAGCATCTGCGCTTCATAGACCGTCGCGCGCGCGGAGTAATCCCCGCCCAGGGCGCGCAATTGTTCCAGCAGCGGCATGACCTTCTGCTGCATCTTCAGAAAGCTGTACGCTTCGGCCAGGCGGTCGATCGCCTTGGGCTTGAGGCGCGCCTTGGGGTATTCCTTGAGCAGGCGCTCCAGCGCGACCACCGCTTCCTTCGCGTGGCCGGCCCAGAACTGGGATTCGCCCAGCTTCAGCAGCGTGTCGGCCTTGGTGACTTCGCGCAGATTGTCGAAGGCTTCCTTGCTGTCGGCGAGGCCCTGGAAGTCATCCGCCGCGGCGGCCCACTGGCCCTGGTTGTAGTTGTTCATGGCGCGATTCCACTCGTTGGAATCGTTCCCGAATTCGACCTTCTTGACCTGCGCGACCGTGAACTGAACGGGACCCTGCTTGGTGGTCAGTTCCACGCCGTCGATCTGGTCTTTGGTGACCGAACCTTTTTCAGGTTTGCCGGTGGAGAGGTAAACGACGTCTTCGGCGCGCACCGCGCTGAAAAATCCGGCGCAGCAAAGCACGCTCAAAAGCAGCGCGGAAATTGAGGCCTGACGAGGGTTCATGATCGTCCTCTCCATGCGGCGAGTACCCAGTAAACGGTTGCGAAAGAGGGGTTTATAGCGCCAACCGCGCCCCCGGGCAAGGCACGATGGACCCTTTGCGGGCGGATCGCCCTGCTTTTTTAACGTAACCGCGGGCCCAATCGTTCACGAAATTACGCGTCGTCGGGCTCGTCCGCGGCGTCCTCGGCCTTGCCGAGGCCCTCGACCAGGACCGTGATCTCGCCCTTGATCGGCGCCTTCTGCTCATCGGCTTCCAGGCGCGCGGCCAGTTCCCCGAGCGGCAGGCGCAAAAAGGTCTCATGCAATTTGGTCAGTTCACGCGCCATGCAGGCCCGGCGGGTGGGACCGAAAACTTCGGCCAGCTCCGCGGCCAGCCGCACCACGCGCTGGGGCGATTCGTAGAAAATCAGCGTCTCTTCGCGGTCCTTTAAGGAGTCCAGGATGCGCCGCCGCGCGCCGGGCTTCTTGGGCAGAAAGCCGCGGAAGAGCACGCCATGCACCGCCAGTCCGCTGGCCGATAGGGCCGCAATCGCCGCGCAGGGGCCGGGGAGGGGGACCACCTGCACGCCGGCTTCGATCGCGGCCTGCACGAGGCGGTAGCCCGGGTCGCTGACCAGCGGCGTGCCGCCATCGGTTAAAAGGGCGACATCTTTTCCCGCGGCCAGTTCGGCGGCGAGCTTCGGGGCCATCTGCTTTTCGTTGTGCTCGCCATAACTCAGCAACTGGCGCCCGGGGAGCGGAATATTGTAGGCATTAAGCAGGCGCAGCGCCGAGCGCGTGTCTTCGGCCGCCAGGATCTGGGACTGCGCGAGGGCGTCCTTCGCGCGCTGCGTGATATCGCCCAGGTTCCCGATGGGCGTGGCGACGAGGTAGAGCGGCATGGTCTGAAGCTTAACGCTTCGCGTGCTTGACCGCGTTCTTGAAAAGGAACAAGCCGTCGCCTTCCTTCTTCAAGCCTTCGCGGGTCCAGCGCGGGTGCTGCCAGGGCAGCGCGTGGCGTTCCGGGTGCGGCATCAGGCCCAGCACGCGGCCGGTCTCGTCGGTGATCCCCGCGATATGGCTTTGCGAACCGTTGGGATTGTCGGGATACCCCGGCTCGCCGCCGCCGGGCGTGCAGTAGCGGAAAGCGACCTGGTGCGACGAGACAATCCGGTCCAGGGTCGCCGCGTTGCCCGCGATAAAGCGGCCTTCGCCGTGCGCGACGGGATATGTGACGACTTCGCCCGCGTGGCCTTCGAGGAAGGGGGATTGGCTCTTCTCGATGCGCAGCCAGATCCAGCGGTCTTCGAAGTGCTGCGATTCGTTGAAGGTCAGCGTCGCGGTCAGTTCGCCCGCGGACTTCTGCCGGTAGGAAGGCCCCGGCAGCAGGCCCGTCTTGACGAGCACCTGAAATCCGTTGCAGATGCCCAGCGCCAGTCCGCCGCGTTCGACGAAGCGCGCGAACGGCTCGGCCAGCTTCTGCACGATCTCGTTGGCCAGCACGACGCCCGAGCCCAGATCGTCGCCGTACGAAAAGCCGCCCGGCAGGATCAGCAGCGCATGTTTTTCGAGCAGCTTGGGGTTGGCGCAAAGCGCGCGGACGTGCACGGACTCGACCTGTGCGCCGGCTTGCTCGAACGCAAAGCGCGCTTCTTCATCGCAGTTCGTGCCCGCGGTGCGGAGCAGCAGGGCTGACGGTTGCTTCATGTCGGACGGTCCTCGGTTCTTCCTGGCTCGCGCTTACTTGAACGCGCCCTGCCACGCCGCTTTCAGTTCCGCGACCGGTTCGTGCACGATCCCCTGCGCGCGTTCCATCACGCGGCCGACCGCCGGATCGATGGTCAGGAACTGTTCCTGCATCACGTAACCGATCTGGCCAAGCGGCAGGCCGGCCAGCGCCTTCTCAAACGCCTTCTGGTCGTCCGGCGCGACTTCGATCAGGAAGCGCGTCGGGCTTTCACCAAACAGCATCGCATCGATTGAGACGTGCGACTCTGGCATCGGTAGCTTTTCCAGGTGAAGCTGGCAGCCCAGGCCGCCCGCAAAAGCCATCTCCGCCGCCGCGACCGCCAGACCGCCTTCGCTCAGGTCGTGGCATGCGCGCAGCAGGCCCTTTTGGATCGCGGCGTGCAGCGCGAAGAACGTTTTGCGGCCCAGCTCCAGGTTGACGCGCGGCACTTCGTTCGAGCACGGGCGCCCGCTGACCAGTTGGAAGTGCGAGCCGCCCAGTTCTTCGCGGGTCTCGCCAAGCATGTAGAGCAGATTGCCGGGCTGCTTTAAATCCATCGTCACGCATTTGCGCACGTCCGGAACAATCGCCATCGCGCTGATCAGAAGCGTGCCGGGAATCGAGATGTCCTTCCCGTTCACGGAGTACTCGTTGTTCAGCGAATCCTTGCCCGAAATAAATGGCGTGCCGTACGCAATCGCGGCTTCCGTTGCGCCTTCGCAGGTCAGCACCAACGAACCGAGCTGCTCCGGCTTGCTCGTCTTGCCCCACGAAAAGTTGTCGAGAATAAATGCGTGCGCCGGATCGCCGCCGACCGCGACGATGTTGCGCATGGCTTCGTCGACGGCCAGCCGCGCCATCTCGCGCGGGTCGAGTTCCGTGAATTGCGGGCAAAGGCCGTTGGCGATGGCCAGACCCTTGGTCGAGCCCAGCACCGGCGTGATCACGGCGGCGTCACCGGGGCCGTCGTCCTGCGCGCCCACCAGCGGCTTGAGCGCCGTGCGCCCCTGCACTTCGTGGTCGTATTGCCGCACGATCCATTCTTTCGAAGCGACCGTGGGGTGGGCGAGGATCTTGCGCAGAATCGCGCCTTCGCCCAAGCCGCGCGAACCCGCCGCCACGCCCGCGGTGCGCGGCGTGGGGCCTTCGTCGGCCAGGCGGTCCGGGTGCACCGTCTCGACGACCGCGGTCTGCCCCGATTCGCGCTTCGGCGCGCGCGCTGCGCTGGTCTGCGCGTCCGGCGGCGGCCAGACGGCGTCGCGTTCGACCTTGGGCAGGCCGCCGTGGAGGAACTCCATGGCCAGCTCGCCGACCTTGGTTCCTTTATAGGTGAGCCGCAGCACGCCGTCCGAATTGAAACGCCCGATCACCGTCGCTTCGACGTCTTCGGATTCGCACAGCCGTTCGAGCGCCGCCCATTTCTCCGGCGGCACGGCCAGCACCATGCGTTCCTGCGCTTCGCTGATCCAGATTTCGCAGTAACTCAGGCCCGCGTACTTCAGCGGCACTTTATCGAGGTTCACGTCCGCGCCGGTCACTTCGCCCATCTCGCCGACCGCGGAAGACAGCCCGCCCGCGCCGCAGTCCGTGACGCAACTGAAGAGGTCGAGATCGCGCGCCTGCAGCAGTACGTCGCGCACCTTCTTCTCTTCGATCGCGTTGCCGATCTGGACCGCGCCGCTCGAGACGGTTTCGGATTCGCTGGTCAATTCGATGCTGCTGAACGTCGCGCCGTGAATCCCGTCGCGCCCCGTGCGTCCGCCCAGCACCACGACCAGATCGCCCGGCCGCGAGGCCTTCTCGATCTTGTCGCGCGGAATCAGCCCGATTGAGCCGCAGTACACCAGCGGATTGCCCGTGTAGCGCGGATCGAAGTGCACCGCGCCGTTGACCGTCGGGATGCCCATGCGGTTGCCGTAATCGCGCACGCCCGCGACGACGCCGTTCATCGTGCGGCGTGGATGCAGCGTGCCCGGCGGCAGGTCTTCAAAGCGCGCGTCCGGCATGCCAAAACAGAAGACATCCGTGTTGGCGATGGGCTTGGCGCCCAGGCCGGTGCCCAGCGTATCGCGGATCACGCCGCCGATGCCGGTGCCTGCGCCGCCGTAGGGTTCAATCGCGCTGGGATGGTTGTGCGTCTCGGCCTTAAAAGTCACCGCCCACTGCTTGTCGAAAACCACCACGCCGGCGTTGTCTTTGAACACCGAGAGGCAGTCGGCGTGATCGATCGTCTCCGTCGCGCGGACGATAGTTTCCTTCAAGAGGTTCTCGTAGCGCTTCTTGCCGTCCGGCCCGCTGAAGTTCACGATCCCGCGCAGCGTCTTGTGCCGGCAGTGCTCCGACCAGGTCTGCGCGATGGTTTCCAGTTCCACGTCGGTCGGCGCGCGGCCCAGCATCCCGAAGCGCGCCTGGATCGACTGCATCTCCGGCACGGTCAGCGAGAGGCAGCCCAGCCGGCTGATCTCCAGCAGTTCCGCGTCGCTCTTGCCGGCCAGCGGCACGCTGCGCAATTCGAACTTCGCCGCGCCCTGGATGCGATGCACCGGCGCCGCTGCGTCGAGGTGGATTTCTTCAATCGATTCGTTGGCCAGCAGTCTCCGGCTGGCCGAGCGCAGGGCTTCGTCGGAGAGCGCGCCCCAAAAGAGGTACTTGCGCCCGGTCGCGATGTGCCCGGCCTTCACGCCGCGGTCGGCGAGCGCCTTGCGGATCGACGCCACCACAGGGTCCATCACGCCGGGCTTGCGCGCGATCTCGACGCGCCGCGGCTTGTCGGAGCCGCCTTCAAGCTCCGCGTAGACGCTGGCGTCAATGGCCGCGGCTTCGGTGATCGGATCGGCGAAGAGCGTTCGCGCGATGGGCTCGAGGTCCGCTTTGCTCAGCGGCGCTTCGACCCAGAAAAGCCGGACCGTGCGCGCGCGGCTGGGGGGCTCGAGGCCCAGGACCTTGAACTCGCTCAACAGCCCATTCGCGGCGGGGTCGGGCAGATCGGGGCGCAGGCCGACTTCGATGCGGAACAGCTTCTCGGAGGCAGTCATGCGGGCAGTATAAGGAAGGCGCGGGGCCGGGCAAATCGCGGAAATGCACCCGTGGAAAAATTCTTCACCAAATTTTTGCGCTTCGGCCAAACGTGGGGTACATTCTTCTGTCGTCGTAAACCCATGCCCGGAAAGGAGACCACAAATGGCCGATCACAATGACCGCGCGTGTGGCGCTGCCGGGTGGGTTTCCGTCCGCTAAAAATCCCCCATTTTTGCAGCCGCCGGACCCCTCGCAGCGCTCACACACGCCCTGACTGATTCCACTTATTCCCGCTGAACGTTTGCGCGCGCCCGCGCACGTTCCAACCGCCACGGCCTGTTCAGGCCGCGCGCGGCGCAGGTGGCGTGTTGCCTTTCCTCGAGGATTTTAACCGTGAACGAGCTTCAAACGCTGGGCTGGTCGGAATTCTTCGCCGCGCAAGTTTCCGAAGAAGAGAAAAAATCGGCGGTGCCCGCGCGGGTCTCCGCGGAACACCGCACCGAGTACGTCGTCTGGACCGCGGAAAGCGAACTGCGCGCGGAACTCACCGGTCGCTTTCGCCACGCGGTCCCGCAGGACGTGTGGCCCGCGGCCGGCGATTGGGTGCTGGTGCAGCCGCGCGGCGAAGCCAAGGCCGCCGTGCTGCGCGTGCTCGAAAGGCGTTCCGCGTTCATGCGCAAAGCGGCGGGGCCTGGACTTCCCGCCGAACAGGTCGTCGCGGCGAACGTGGACTACGTCTTCCTCGCTTGCGCGCTCAACCGCGATTTCAACCTGCGCCGGTTGGAACGCTATCTGGCGCTGGCTTGGGAAAGCCGCGCCGAGCCCGTCGTTGTGCTGACCAAGGCCGATCTGTGCGGCAATTTGGCCGAAGTGCGCGCGGCGGTGGAAAATATCGCGGGCGGCGCGCCGATTCATGCGGTCAGCGCCCTGCGCGGCGACGGGCTCGATGATCTACTGCCGTACCTGCAACCAGGCCGCACGGCCGCGCTGCTGGGTTCGTCGGGCGTGGGCAAGTCCACGCTCGCGAACCGGCTCGCGGGACAGGCGCTGCTCGCCGTAAAAACCATCGGCGACGACGACACCGGCCGCCACACCACCACGCACCGCCAGCTCGTGCGGCTGCCCTCGGGCGGACTCCTGCTCGACACGCCCGGCATGCGCGAATTGCAATTGTGGGACGCGGAACAAGGCGTCGAACGCGGTTTCGATGATGTCGAAACCCTCGCGCGGCAATGCCGCTTCACCGATTGCCGGCACAAGGCCGAACCCGGCTGCGCAATCCTCGAAGCCCTCGCCAACGGGACCCTCGACGAAAGCCGTCTGCGCAGCTACGGCAAGCTGCAGCGCGAAGCCGCCTTTCAGGCCCGGCGCAACAACCACCGGCTCGCTTCGCGGGAAAAGGCGCGCTGGAAGAGCATCCAGAAAAATAACCAGGCCAACGAGCGCCTGAAATGGGGGTAGTCCGCACGCAAATAAAGGCTATAAATTCGGCACTGGAGAATCCTATGCGCGCGCTGAGCTGCTCCTTTATGTTCATTTTGGCCTGCGGTCTGAATCTTCAGGCCGCCGATGTCAAGGTGACCGATCACGATCGCCTGATCATCGCCAACACGCTGCCGGACAAGACGACCGAAGACCAGAAACTGGCCTATGTCACCATGATCCGGGAGCGCCAGGGCCTCGCCAAGCTGGGCAATTCGAACCTGGACTGGGACGCCCTGCGCCAGTTGTTCCGCGCGTCGCCCAACCCGGACCGGGCTTCGTTCTGGGTCTTCGCGGGCGAATTCGGGCAGGCCGCCGCGACGAAAAAGATGGAAGATGAAGCCGGCAATATGCTCCCACTTTTGAAGAAATATCCCGAATGGCGCAAGATGATTGAGTACGCCAATTACCGCGCCGCAGGACGCCTTAAAAAGAAGGACCTCGCGCTCGCCGATTATTATGCTTCGGCCAATCCGCAGACGCTTTTAGCCGATCCGTTGCAAAGCAAGCCGATCGACCCGAACGACGCGTCGGCCAAAACCGCCGGCCCGATGGTCATGGAGCCGTCCAAGGATCCCAACCACGCGCCGCCCGTGCAAGCCCCGCCCGCGCAGCCGGCCAAGCCGGTCGCAGATTTGCCCGCGCGAAAAGTGCAGCCGCCGTCCTCGAGCGAAACGGCGCCCACGCCTCCGGCCGAGCCGCGCAAGCCGTCGAACAAGGTCATCATCTTCAAACTCGTCGACGGCCGCGAAATCCAGTGCAAGCGCTTCGCCGAAACCGACGAAGGCTTCGTGCTCACCGACCTCACCGGCAAGACCATCAGCCTCAAGAAGGACGAAGTAAAGGAACACATCGAAGGCACGCTGGAAGAGTAAGCGTTGGCAGCGCCGCCGTTGGCCTGCGTCTCCGCATCAGCTTGCGATCCGTGGAGTGCCACGGAGGAGTTTTTTCTAACTCCTCCGTGCGCCGTTTGTCGTTGGCCCTGAAGCTTGAACGCAGCGTGTTCTCGTTGTCCGGGTGCCACGGGTCAGCCCATCCGTCGCGGGCTGCCCCGTGCGGAGTTACTCTGCGCATTTTGATTCGAAAAATATCGCCGGCCCAATCGGCGCCGCGTGTGCCGTTCAGAGATTCCCAACTCGCGGATGCGCGTCCTTAAATGGATTCGATCCGCCGTCCGGGTGGCCTGCGTCGCGGTCGTTCGCAGCCAGTGCGCCGTTCAGAGACAACCAATCCGCAGATGCGCGTCCTTAAATGGATTCGATCCGCCGTCTGGGTGGCACTGCGTCGCGGTCGTATGCGACCAGTGCGCCGTTGGCCATTCGGATTGAATGCAGCTTGCGTGTCGTTGCTGTCCACGCTGAAAGCGTGACATCTTTTCAGCCCAGGGCACAGCGACAAATGCGAAGCCATTTGTCGCGACGCCCTGGGAACCGAAGCCCTAGAGCGCGCAAGCCCTGTAAGGGCGTAACAAAAACCACGACACCAGAATTCTCGGCT
>Ga0265314_10000461_pt1 | contig 54181 bp, 44 predicted proteins | sample 4126metaG_FD_203106 | JGI IMG/M metagenome (GOLD analysis project Ga0265314, IMG submission 203106) | Rhizosphere microbial communities from Carex aquatilis grown in University of Washington, Seatle, WA, United States - 4-1-26 metaG | ecosystem: Host-associated > Plants > Roots > Rhizosphere >... | reverse complement strand
AACACAAATACGACGAACGCAAAAACTGCGCACGACACAGCAACGGATTGCGCGGCTGACGCCGCACTTGCCTGACGGCCACGGCGTGAGGATTTCCTTTTTTTAACTGCCCTGCTCCACCACCTGGAAGGTGGTGGCAAACAACATCATGAAGCCTGCTGAAGCAGGCTAAACGGCGGGACGTGGCTCTGTACCACCCCGAAAGGGTGGGCAGCCCATAGCCGGGTGGTGAGAAACGCGCGCGGCGTGCGCCGCGCAAGCGTTTCATAACCCCCGGAAAGGTCGCCTTAAGAAGGAACGCACCCCAGCGGGGTGCGGGGAAAAGGTGGCACGCCGCGTGGAACTAAGAACGACGCGTCGAACAGCCACGGCAACACGCAGCTCTCCCGCGACGACGATACGGCAACGGATTGCGCGGCTGACGCCGCACTGGCCCGACGGCCACGGCGTGAGGATTTACATTTTCCGGATGGCTTCGTTCCGGGGATTGCGAAACGCTGCGGCTTGCGCCGCGCGTTTCTCATCGCCCGGCTATGGGCTTCCCGTCCTTCCAGGACGGACGACACGGACACAACCAGATCGCAAGCTTTGCCGTGTCCGTCCGGGCGCATACTACAATCGCGCCACTACCTGCCTTTAGGCCCCGAACGGCGGGCGCGGTTTTCGGCCCACTCGCGCAAGGCGTCCACGCGTTCGCGCTGGGTCTCCGCCAAGGGCACCGTGGCGGCCAGCGCCGTCAGCAGGTCGGCCGTCTCGACTTCGCGGCCTTGCGGGAAGGTCTGGTACATCGCATCGATCAAGGCCTGCTCGATTTCCGCGCCGCTGAACGAAGCCGACGCTTTCGCGAGCGCATCCAGATCGAAGCGTGCGACGTCCCGCTTCTTCCGGATTAGGTGAATGCGCAGAATCTCTTTGCGTTCGGATTCCGTCGGGAGATCGATGAAAAAGAATTCGTCGAAGCGGCCTTTCCGCAGAAGTTCCGCGGGCAGGTGCTCGACGGAATTGGCCGTCGCGACCACGAAGACCGGTTTGGTCTTTTCCTGCATCCAGGTCAGGAACGTCCCGAAGATGCGCGCCGCGGTGCCCGCGTCGGAATTCCCCGCGCCTTCGACGCCCGAAAAGCCCTTTTCGATTTCGTCAATCCAGAGGACCGTCGGGGAGATCGTTTCGGCCAGGCGCAGCGCGAGGCGCAGATTCGATTCCGATTCGCCCATGAACCGGCTGAAAAGCGCGCCGATATCGAGGCGCAATAAAGGCAGCCGCCAGTAGCTCGCAATCGCTTTCGAAACCAGGCTTTTCCCGCAGCCCTGAACGCCGAGCAGAAAGAGTCCTTTGGGTTCGGGCAGGCCGTACGAGCGCGCCTTGTCTGAAAACGCAGACTTGCGCAGCGCCAGCCAGGTTTTCAAATAATCCTGGCCCCCCACCCCTTCCAGCGTTTCGTCGGCTTCGAAATATTGGAGCACCCCGGAGGTCTGAATGACCTGCTTCTTTTCGCGAATGATCAGCGCGAGGTCGCTCTCGGTGAAATTCTGATCGTTGGTCACGGCCAAATTGAAGACCAGATCGGCTTGCTGCGCCGTGAGCCCCAGCGCGGCCTTCAAGACGCGTTCGATCAGATCCGTCGGCACGTCGTAACGCGTGCCCTTGGCCTTGGCGAGCTGCTTGAGCCGGACCATCAGGATGCCGCGGAGTTCTTCGAGCGTGGGCAAGGGCAGGTCGAGGGTGTGCAGCGACTTCGAGAGCTGGTCGGGAAGTTGAAACGCGGGCGCGATCAGGCAAATCGTCCAGGCTTCGCCGGATTGCAGCACGTCCTGAAATTTGCGCAGGACCCAGGCGTCATGCAGGTACGCCTGCAAATCTTTGAGCACGATCAAGGCAACCTTGCCGCGCAGGTTTTCAAAAAGCTCTTCCATCGCATCGGAGGGGCTTTTCTTGACGGCCTTGCCCTCGCCTTCCGGCTTGAGCGGGAGCGTTCCGGTTTTCAGATCGAGCGGCGCCCCTTCACTCACCCAGCCTTGCGTGTGGCTCCAGATAAAAACCGGCCGCTTAAGCTGCTTGCCCAACTGCACCAGCAACGCTTCTCCGCGCTTTTCTTCGTGCGTGCGCAGCGCGATGCCGGGATAGCCGGCGATGATCAGCGCTTTCAATCGGTCCTGCACCGATTCGCTCATCCACACCTCCCTGTGATCCGTCACGATTCATTTTGCGAACCACTAATTACCGACATGGACCTGGACCTGATGCCGGCCGCTTTTTTCAACGCGGACGTTCGTATTCAGGAACAGCTTGATGACTTCGATGTTCGTCTGGGCATGGCTGGAAAGTTCGTGGGTGCTGAAGCTGCCGCCGCCGGCCAGCGCCATGGGCAAGAGCAGTTGATCGGCGAGGAACTCGCCGACGGCGACGTCAGCCGACAAGTACCGCTGCGCCGGTTCAATGGCCGCGCGGGCGACTTCTTCGGAAGGCCGGCCCTTTTCTCCAAAGCCGGCAAAGACTTCGGTCACGTGTTCGCTTTCGATTTCCAAAAGCAGGATATTCCCCGGGCCATTCGATTCGACCTCTTCAGCGTACAGCTCGTTTTCCTTCCAGCGCAAGGCCCCCGAAACGAGCCCCAGCTCGCGCGCGGCAACGTGGCGCGGCAGATTTGAAACCAGCGCCCGCGCGCGGCGCGCCTTCACTTCACCGCGCCGGGGCAACTCAATGCGCTCGAGCTTTGCGACGGGTTCGACGCGCACCGAAAAGCGTCCGCCGCCGGCGGGAAAGAAACCGCTGCGCTCCAAATTTACACTCACCTTCGGGCCCATGCGATTGATCAGCGGCAGAAACGCGCGCGACAGAAAATCATACGGCGGCGCGAAGGTGTTGTGAGTGCCGCCTTCCAGAATGAGGTCGGTGGGTTCCGTTGCCGTCAGCAGCACGGGCAGGACGGTTTGCAAGACCAGCGTCGTGCTGCCCGCGGTGCCCACGGAAAAGCGGTACGCACCCGGCGCGAGCTTGCCGGGTCTAAAATCGAGCCGGCTGGAGCCAATCGACGCGCCGGCGACTTCGGCTTGCCCGATTTTGGTGGCGGCTTCGACCGCCGTCAGATGTTGCCGCAGCAAACCCGGCTTGGAGCGTTTCGCGCGAATATGATCAATGCGAAAAGGCTGGCCCGTAAACATGGAAAGCGCCAACGCCGAGCGCAGGATCTGTCCGCCGCCTTCGCCCTGGGAACCGTCAATCTGGATCATATTTCAGCGTTCCTTGCGGCCGGGATTATCCAAAAGAGTATGCACCAGAAATCGCCAAACCGCACGCTTGATCTCGCTGAAGTTGCCTTTAGGGTTTGGCGCATCGTTATGGGAGTGCATCTCATCTTTTACGAAAGGAATCTGCCATGGGATTGAATGAAAAGCGCAAACTAAAGGAACTTCAGGACGTCACGCTGCCCGAGCGCCAAAAGGAGCTCGCGGAGATCTGCGGGACCGAAATCAAATATGAAGTCGACTGGGACAGCCTGGCCAGCGATCTCGAAGCGCTGAATTTTTTCGACAATCTTTCCTGCCATCGCATCAATATGGCTTTTCGCGCGCTCTGCATCGATCGATTAGCCAAGGACGCCATCAAGGAAAGCCTTAAGACCATCAAGCTGAAGAACGTGAAAGACAAGAGCGACGTGAAAATTGCGTTCAAGAATGGTGTGCTTGAGATGCAGGTGGCTTATGCGCTGCGCACCGAAGGCATGCTTAACGACACCGAGATCAAGAACGTTGTCGCCGAAGGGCTTTAGTTCAGCGAATTCCGTCCAGCAACCGCAGGCCATCTTCCAACAACCGCGCGTGGTCGAAAGCCAGACTCTTCGGCCGCGCGTCGAGCGCCACCCAGCGCGCTTCGCGGGCATCGTCGCCGCCCGCGACAATGGTTCCCGAGAGCGCATCGGGCAAGTGCAGCGCAAAAACGATCGTTTTGCTCCAGGCCTGGCGCGTGTCGCGCGGGTCGCGCCCGTTTCCTTCATAGGCGCCGACGCGCAACATCTGCGTCTCGAGCGCACGCAAATCCAGGCCCGTTTCTTCGAGCACTTCCCGCACGCACGCTTCGGAGGCCGCTTCACGTCCGGGCAGCCAGGGCGAGCCGCGCGGCGAGTCGGTCAGTTGAAAGCCACCCGGGAGCGCCCACTTGCCCGGTTCGGCGGGCGCGTCTTCATCGCGCCGGATCAGCAGCACTTCAAGTTGCTGCGTTGACGGATTCTTCCGCGTCACCACCAGATCCACGGTGGGATTCGCGCCGAGGTGCCAGTAAGGCTCGGGCTCCGCGCTCCACACCGGCCCGGACTGCAGCCGCTGGAGCAGCTCTTCGCCGCTTCGAAACGCGCGCTCGGGCTGCTCGCGCGCGTGCTCGGTGCTGGCGCCCGCGGGGCCATCCATCAAAAAATAGCGCAGACGCAAATTCGCCGCGGTCTGAATTTCATCGCTGACGATCGTGCCACCGCCGACAAATATGCAAAGCCCGTTGTATTCCTTCAGGATCGCATACAAACCGCCCGCTTTGTCGTACAGGCTTTCCGCGACGATGTGCACATGCGAGAGGTGTTCGGGCGCGAGCACGTCAGGCGCGGTCTCCCAGACCAGCGTGCCCAGCGTGGTAAAGCCGAGTTTGCGCGCCGCCGCCTGAACCAAGCCTTCGACGCCAAATTCTGTGCCGCCGGTTATCAAAACCGTTTGTTTGGGATCCCACGCCGCCAACAATTGATCGAAGGTGCGCGCGACGATCTCGCGTTGCTCGGGAGCGATGCGGGTCCAACTGTTTGCCCACGCACCGGCAACTGAAACAACCATTCTACCGCGCAGGAGTTTTTCGAGTCCCTCCGCATCGAGCGGTGCAAGCTGATGCGCGGCAAGTTTCTCCTGCAAAGCGGCGTGCCGGGCCGCGCGCTGCGCAACTTTCCGCGACATCAGCTCTGGCGTGTAATGCTTGGTGGGCGGATCGGGCGGCGGGACGAATTCGGCCGGCGGCAGCGTCGCGTGCGCTTCATGCACGCCGCGGCCTTGAATATAATATTCCTCAATGCGCCTAATTTTGCGCAACTGCTCGATACTCACACCGCAGAGCCGCGCGGATTGCGCTTCGAGCCCAAGGTTTGACTGATAGATCCCATAGCCGTCGGTCCCCAACACCACGCGCACGCCATTTTCGAGGTATCTGCGCAGGGGCACTTCACCAGAGCTCTGCACGTTATTCAGCGCAAAATTCGAGTTGAGATTGAATTCCACAATCGTTCCGGATTCGCGCAATTTGGCCAACGTGGCGTCGTCCACGCCGTACAACCCGTGGCCGATGCGCAACTGCACGCGCTTTCCCACGACGGCATCGACGGCCGCGCGCACATTCTCCGGATGCGCGGGATTTTCCCCCGCGTGCACGCGAATCACGAAGCCCGGGCGCTCGCTATCGGCCCATTCGGCGAGCGATTTCAATTGCGGTGCGAATGCGAGGGTGGAATTCGTTTCGTGGCCCATGAAATCCACGCCCGCGAGATAGCGGCTGCGCGAAAGTTCGGCGATACGCGCGATGCAATCGAGGTCCCACTCGTAGTCGTCATGCCGGCTTAGCGCGGCTAAAAAGCGCAGCGTTACGCCGAATTCGCGCTCCAGCGCCGGAGTTTCCCGATGCACAAGGGCGAGGCGGTCGGCTTCGAGAATATTGCTGATCGACAATTCCACATAGCGCGCGCCAAAGCCCGCATAGTCGCGCGCAATGCGTTTCAACAGCGGAAGGAAGGCGGCGGGATGCTTGGTGATCGGGGAACGCATCCGGTAGATGCGCTCCATTTCAAGAAAAGTGATCTGCCGATCCAACGGAATAGACAACGCCGACGCCAGCGCGCGCTGGCCTTCCCACGGCAAAGCGGAAAGCGCGACTGGCGCAGCGCCCGCGTCGATGCCCGCCTCTATCAGCAGCGCAGGTGGATAGACCGCTCCGACCTCGGTCCCCACAGCGACAAGCTCGGGGCCAGATACGCAGCCGGCAAAATGAACATGCAGATCGGTAAGCAGGCCATCGAACTTTTGCTCTGAGAGTCCGGGCGCGGGATGCGGATGGCCGTTCTCCGCCAGATATCGCGTTTCGAAAGGCGCCAGGCGATACGGTCCGCGCACCACCCGCAACATGGGCACCAGGGAAATCTGCGCGAGCTCAATTTCTTCGCGCTGACCCAGGCAGACCCGGAGGCTCTGGGCCTCGCCAAATGGACCCTTCCAGGTCCCGTTGGCGCCAAGTTTTTCGCGCGCGGTGCCCAGCCCCAGCCAAAGATGTTTGCAGAAGCTGCCATGCAACGCGGAGCGCCTGCTTCCCGAATCCCGGATCAGCTCGACTTCCAATTCTTTTCCAGAAATATTGAGGCGAACCGAGTGCTGGCCATCGACGCTGAGCGGAAATTGAACGCTTTTGATTGCCATGGTCTCTGCCTGGCCGCGATAAATCGTCTCAATTTGCAAACCTACCCGCTAAACGGGCGCGTGCACTATGTGATTCCGCAATGCTTGTATATTCCACCTCGCTAATTTCTGCTTCGCAACGCTGCAACTCGACCTCTTTTTTAGCAAGCTTTGGCGCGCGCCGACGTTTTTCGGGCACCACCTAAAAGGAGTTGGCCATGCGCCCGGCGATCCTGATCCTCCTTTGCCTTGTCAGCATTTCGAGCTGGGCGGCCGATCAACGCAATGCAGGCCCAAAGAAGCCCAGTCGCGACGCCGAGTTGAAGCGCGCGCTTGCCGCTTCGATTGCGCCCCTCGCCCAGTCCTGCGTGGAAAAGAAGCTCTTCGAGCAGGCCAAGAAATTCGCCGACGAGGCGCTCGAACTCGATCCGGACCAGGTGGCGATCAAGGCCTTGCAGCCCAGGCTTTCGGGGACCGGCGAGCCCAACGAAAATGCACACAAGGAAATCGAGAATGCGCGGGCCGCGGCCGCCAAAACCATAGCACGCAGCTACGTGCAATTGGCTGCGCTGAATACAGCGCCCGACCTGGCCCAGAATTTCGATAAATATCTGAAACGCGCCTTCGAGTGGGAACCAACGGAAGCCGGCAGCGCGGCCAATATTGAGTGGCATTCGGCGCAACAAAAGCCGGACCTCGACCTGGCCTATCGCTACCTCTCCTTTCTGGACAGAGTCCAGCCGGACGAGGCGCGTACGAAAGCCATGCGCGAGATGGAAGCTAAAGTTGCCGAGAAAAAGCCGATTCTGCGCACCTGCCACAGCCATCCAATGATGTACTACCTGTCGCTGCCTAAAGGCTGGGCGCCGGGCAAAAAATATCCCATTCTATTCACCAACGAAGGCGCGGGCTGCAACTTCCTCGCCAACTGCACGGCCTTTACGAACGCGCGCGCCGATCTGCCTTTCATCGTGGTCACGCCCTTTACTACGGTTAACACGATGCAACCGGTGCCGGCCAAATACTTCTATTCACAGGAAACCTGGGATCGAATTTCAAAGGACGGCCGTGGCCGCTTTGATTTCGAAGGCGCGCTGGCGATGCTGGAGGACGTGAAGAAGGAATTCGGCGGCGACGAGAAAGTCTGCCTGACCGGTTTTTCCGGCGGCGGGACGCTTTCGTGGCAATTGGCTCTGGCCTGTCCCGAGAAATTCCTGGGCTTCGCGCCGGCCTGCGGAAACTTCAACGGCGCAGCGCAATTCTCCAACAATGCCGAGTTGAATGAAAAGTTTCCGATTCACGCGTTCCAGGGCGACAAGGACGAGTACCTGCCCATGCTCACACAGCAGTGGGAGAACGCGAAAGCCAACATGGATCGCGCCGGCTTCAAGAATTATACGCGTGAAATGGTTCCCAATACCGGGCATGACGTCTGCGTAAAGCAGGTCCTGGCGTACTTTGCAGACCTGCTCAAAAAAGCAGCCGTTAAATAAATGGAGTACAGGCTAAAAAGTCAGCGCGATCTTTCCAAATTGCGCGCCCGATTCCATGCGCTGCACCGCTTCGCGGTACCCAGTGAACGGATAAGCGCGATCAACGATCGGCTTTAAGCGCGTGGCTTCAGCGAATCGCAGCATTTGCCGGTGGTCTTCCTGACTGCCCATTGTCGAGCCCAACAGAGAATGGTGATTCCAGTACAGCATCTGGAAATTCACGGGGCCTTCCGGGCCGCCGGTCACGCCGCAAGTGACCATGCGCCCGCCACGACGCATGGCCGCGACGCTGACCGGCAAGGTCGGCGCGCCCACCGAATCAACCGCCAGGTCCACACCGCGCCCGCCTGTCAGCGCTTTGATGTCCGCCCCCGGATTTGCGCTCTGTTTGTAGTTCACCCCGCCGGTCGCACCGAGCGCCTTTGCCTTGGCCAGTTTTTCGTCGGATGAACTCGTTACGTACGCCGTCCCGCCGCACTGCGTGACAATTTGCAGCGCCGCCAGCGCAACACCGCCACCAATGCCGTGCAGCAGAACGCTTTCGCCCGGCTGAAAACGCGCGCGGTAAAAGAGCATGTGCCAGGCCGTCAGGTGCGAAAGCGTTAGCGCGGCCGATTCTTCCCAAGATAGGTGCTTGGGCTTTGGCCCCAAATTCACCGCGGGCACCGCGACGCGTTCGGCGTACACGCCTTCCAGTTGAAAGCCGAGCAATCGGAAATACGGGCATTCGCTTTGTGCGCCGCGCAGACAGAATTCGCACTGCATGCAGCTCACGCCTGCGTTCACCACAACTTCATCGCCCACCTTCACCGTCTCGACCCCTTCACCGACCTGCTCCACAATTCCCGCCGCGTCGCTGCCAAGAACGTGGGCTTTCTGGAGGTCAAGGCCTGGACGACCTTTGCGCACCCAGATGTCCAAGTGATTCAGCGCTGCCGCCTTGATGCGCACCAGCGCTTCGCCGCGCTTCGGCAGCGGTTCAGGCTGCTCGCCCACCTGCACTTTTTCCGGACCGCCGAATTCTGAAATAAAAATGGCACGCATCGGACGCCCTCCCTCGCTGGCGTTACTGGCCGATTTTGACGATCAGATCCGCGATCTTCGCGCGCATGTTGTCGAGGACTTCCGGGTCCTTTGAGCGCGCCCAGAAATCGTTGACCGTGTCGCGTCCACCCGCGGTGCGGCTCTGCACAGCCGAATTGAAGATTTCTTCGAGCAGTGTATTTGCTTCGGCTTCCTTACCCGCTTTCTTGGCCGCGACCTTCAACGTTTCGATGTAGCGCCGGTCATCCCACGCTTCGCGCACGCCTTCAAAGCCGGGACCGCGAATCACCGAATACGGCGACGTCCACGCATAGACCCATTGATTGCCGGAAGTGCAGTCAAAGCGGCTACCCCAGTTGTAGGCCCACAACAGCGAACCACGCGAATTGAAGGCGCCAAAGAAAAAGCCAAATGCGTAACGCGGACCGGCAAGATCGCTGTTGTAACCGGCGCCCGAATACTGCCAGAAGGTCTTGTTCGGCGCAGCGCGCACCTTGTCGCCCAATTTTGGGTCCTCATGAATCGCGTTGGTGCAGAAGACGTCGATGTCATCGAGGAACGGCAGGCCCGTCTCCGCGTGGTGAATCGAGCCGTAAATCCGCGCACCGGGAACCGCTTCGTGAATCGCCGCGCATGCATCTTTGAAATGTGGCTTGATGTGCGCGCCTGCCCCGCCCTTACCGATCAGGGTCAATTCTTCGCCGGCGGCCTTGCGGTCTTCCAAAAACTTGGCTAGATCGCGGTTCACCACGCGGCCGATGATTTCGTTTCCACTCTTCTTGTCGATGTACGAATAAATGTTGGCCCAATTGTCCTTTTGCGACCATTTTGCAGGCTCGTCGAACGGCGTGAGGATAGGTTCCGGCCAGCCTTTATCCTTCGCGTGCGTAATGAACTGACGCGCCCAACTTACGTAAAGCGGCCGCAATTCAGGGAGGAGTTTGTCCGGATTCTCGCAGACTTTTTTCAGGAATTCCTTGCGCCCAGCCATCATGTCCGGGTTATCCGAGACCACCCGCCGGTAGAGTTCGCGTTCCAAGTTCCACGTGTCGGGCACGCCATACGGGTCGCCGCCGAGGAAGTACACAAAATTCTCGACGCCAGCATCCTTCAAGGCCTGCATCGTGTCGTCGAGCTGGGTGAAATCGAGGTCGAACTCGCCCTTCCCCTTCTTTTTGATCTCCGGCGCAACCCCTGAAGCCCACAAATTAATGCTATTCTGATTCTGCTTAACCAGGAACTCGTACTCATGCGCCGGCAACAAGCCCGTCACGCAACTGCCCATATGCAGTTGAGCTTCCTTCATCGTCAGCAAGGTGATCGGCAACACCTCAACTTCCAGATCCAAGGTCTTTTCTTTGGCGCCGTCGGCTTCAATTTTCAGTGCGCCCTTGTACTTGCCTGGCTTGCTCTTGTCCGCCGCGGTGGTGACGTTGAGCCAATAAAGCTGCGCGCGGCCCTGCGAAATATCGAGGGCGTACACGGGCCAGAAGGTTTGTGGAAAGAGCTTGCCTTCCGTGTTCACCGCATAGTCGGCGGCATACAGCTCAACGCTTGCGGCGAGGGCTTCTCCCTGCTCGTTTTTCAGTTCGCCAACACTGACGCGCACATTCTTCAAATCCGCGCCCTGGGCGTAGACGCCGAATTGTGCGGGCTCGATCTCATTGCGGGCCATGCGAACTTTGAGCGCAGCACCGACTTCCGCCTTCTGCGGCACGGCTTCCGGTGTCAACAAGTGCGAAGTTGAGCGTACGAAAGGAACCGGTCCAACCTCTTGCCAACCGTCCGGCAATTCTGCGGCACCTTTGGGCAGCGCGTCCCAAGCCGCTTTGCGCTTTTCGGCCTGCACGCGCGCCAGCCATTCGCGCGTCTGGGCCGCCCAAGCGGCTTCGTCGGCGTCTGGCTTCGCGATCGCAATCACAACGGATTCGACGACCACCTCCGAGCTCGCGGGCGCGGTCAGGACCAATTCCACTTTGCCATCCGGCTTGCGCCATAGGAAGTCCCACGGCAGCGGAATGTATACGGCCTTCCATTTCTTGTCGTTCAAGCCGCCAATGCGATGCATTTCGAAACGCCCGGGCAGGCTGGCCATCAGTTCGACTCGGATCGGCTCCGGCGACGCGTCGCGAAATGAAATCATCGCACGGTAATTCTCGCCCTTTTTCGGGCGCAGTCCTTCGCCCCACCACGCCGGAATATTGATCACGCCGGCGACGCCGGGCTTCAGCGTGCGCCCTTTGATGTCATCCAACGTCACCACCGGCCCCCAGGCGGCCTCCGCCAGATCCGCTGCTTGGTCGAGGTGAATAACCACGACCGGCTTGGGCAAGGCGATTTCGACCTCTCCGGCCACCAAGCGCAATGTGCTTACGACCAGCAATGCACAAAAAATAGTACGCATATCTGCTCCTCTAGGGTTCGTCGTCGCGCGAAGACGATTGTGCTTCGCCGGATTGAATTGAGTTGGCTTCATTCGTCCCCGCAACCGTCTGCGGTGGCAAGGGGTTTTCCAGCAGGGCCTTCAATTGCGCAGAAAACAAAACGTAATTCGAAGCCACGAAGGCCAATGGCAAGCCAATATATGGAGAGAGCTCCGCGGCGACCGAATCGAGTATTCCATAAATCACCACCGCGATCATCGCGGCCATCCCCGCCCCAAAGAGCCCGAGCAGCAAACGGATCACGACTCCGCTTTGGTGGCGTTCCATGAATGGCATTACCAGCATCAATGGCCCAAGCCCAAGCAAAGGACAGAACGCGAGAAATAAAATGGGGATCGTGACCTGCGAAATCATCGACGCGGACGAAGTGCCTTCGTTTACGGCCCAGTGCATGGCCGCGAAGCTCAATATCCCCAACAAGCCGCCCCCTACCGTCGCCACAATCCGTGCGCCCAGTGAACGCGTAACCAGTGAAAGTAGGTATGCGTTGGCGGTTCCCAGCACGCAGATGGCAACCGCGAGTGCCGGCAGTTTGGGGTCCGCCGCGTGCACGGCCAAGCCAAACAGGCTCGCAGCCAGCCCCGACAGCAACCCCGCAAGGTGCTTAAAACCGGGAAAAGGCATCGGCACCGGCGCAGGCGGAGCAGAATTTTCCGGGACCTCGGCGGATCCGTTTGGCTCCGGGAGCGCGCCCGGCTGCGGTGTAGATTCTGATACAGGCATGCGCCTAGCGTATTTGTTACGAAGGTGCGAATCAATCACCGGGACGCCAAGGCGCTGTGATGGCCGCCCCGTTTCCGGCAACTTACGGATTGCCGCTTGCACTCGCATTGCCTTGCGTGCGGATTAAAGTCGCGTTTTCCCATGGAGCCGGAGGCACGCCGTGAAAATTCAGCGCCTGGTTTTCCCCGATAAGGGCCGTTGCGAAGTCGAAGAATTTGAACTCGACGAGCGCCTTGCGCCCGGCGAACTGCTGCTCAAAGCACGCGCTTCGCTGGTCAGCGCCGGCACGGAATTGGCGATGTTCACGCGCTCGCACCGTGGCTTCGACGACCCTGAAAACAAATACGCGAAATTCCCATTCCGGCCCGGGTACGCCGCGGTTTCCGACGTCATTGCCAGCACCGGGCACATTCCCAGCGGTTCGCGCGTGTTTACCTGGAGCCCGCATGCGACCTTCTCGAAAATGAAAGCCGCCGAAGCGGTTCTCGTGCCCGATGAACTCGCCGACGACCGCGCGGTCTTCCACAGCCTGTGCTCGATTTCGCTAACTTCACCGCGTCTGGCGCCCGCGCGCCTGGGCGAACAGATCGTGGTGATCGGCATGGGGATTGTCGGAAATCTTGCGGCGCAATTGTATATGGCCTCTGGTGCGCGTCTGGTTGCGGGCGCAGACTTGGCCGAAGCGCGCCTGGCGAAAGCCCGTGCGTGCGGCATCCCCAAGACATTCTGCGTCGGACAAAAGCCGCTGAAGCAGTGGGTCAAGGATGAACTTGGTGAACGGGGCGCGGAACTGGTCGTCGAAGCGATCGGCTCGTCCCGCGCGATCGACGATGCGCTGAAGTGCGTCTCGGACCGCGGTGTGGTCGTGCTGTTGGGCAGCCCGCGCACCAAAATGGAAATCGATCCATACTACGACATTCACGTAAAGGGCATCGCGCTGATCGGCGCGCATGGGCGCAACGTGGATGAAGCGCAGCGCAAGCGTGACAATCCCATGCTGATGGAATGGCTGCGCAGCGGACGCGTGCAGGTTGAACCCCTGATCACGCAACGCATGCACTTCAGCGAAGCCCTCAAGGCGTATGAAGGCCTGCGCGACCGCACCGACGAATACCTCGGCGTTCTGCTGACCTATTAAGCCGGCCCGAGCGCCTCGAGGCGCTCGATCCACGCATAAAGCGTTTTTCGAGTCACCCCCAAAATCGCGGCGGCGCGGGATTTATTCCCGCCCGCCTCAAGCAAGGCCTTGCGCACTTTTTCCGCCCAAGCTTCGCCTGAACCTGAACCAACACGAAGCGGTAATGTCTCAGTGGCTTGCGGTGTGAAGCGCCCGCCTTCCAACAAGGGGCCATCTTCCAATAAGGCGGCCTGCAGGATGACCGCCTGCAGTTCGCGGACATTTCCCGACCAGAGGTGCTGCCGGAGTTTGCGCAAAAAGCCCGGCGCGAATCCGGAGAATTTTCGATTCAACTGCACCTCAAGCCGCGCAAGCACGTCTTCCGCCAAATTCGGCAGGTCATCCAATCTTTCCCGCAGCGGGGGCACCTGCACCGAGATCTGGTTCAGGCGGTGATACAGGTCCGCGCGGAATTGACCGCGCGCCACAAGCTCAGGGAGGCTCTGGTTCGATGCCGCCAACACGCGCACATCGACAGGTATCATTTCTTCGCCGCCAACCCGCGCGATTTCACGCTGCTGCAACGCACGCAAAAGCGCGACTTGTCCGTGCGGCGATAGGTTCGCGATTTCATCCAAAAAGAGCGTACCACGGTGTGCGAGTTCGAATTTGCCGAGCCGGCGGCGCTCGGCGCCCGTGAATGCGCCTTTTTCGTGACCAAAGAGTTCGCTCTCAAGCAAGGTCTCGGGAATCGCACCGCAGTTGAGCGTCACAAACGCTCGGTGCGCACGCAGGCTCATGCGGTGGATCGTAGTCGCGACGAGTTCTTTGCCCGTGCCTGACTCGCCTTCAATGTACACATTCACGTCGAATGGCGCGATGCGCCGGACCAAGGAAAAAAGTTCGCGCATCGGGGGGCTCTGGCCCAACATCTGCCCAAGGCCGCTCTCGCCTTCGCGCTTAAGATGTTCGGCGGCGACGCCTTTAAAGCGCCGCACCACGGAACCCGCTACGTCCCGTAGCGGCAGGCGTTCGAACACAGAGCCACCCGCGAAACCTTCGACCGCACTGAATCGGAAAATTTCTTCCAGGTCCTCGGGCGTGGTGACCACGCCGCCATAGGCCAAACACGCCGGTGGCTCCGAGGATGCGCGCGCAGCGGCGACCATCTCGTTCAGTTGGGCAATGCTTTCCTGCAAACGGTCGCGTTTCTCGCGCACATCGCCAATCCCGCGCGTCGCACCGAGGGAAAGGATCAACGCCGCAACGCCTGCATCACAAAACGCGCGCACCTGCTCGGCCGTGTATGCAAACGCGAGTGTCGTAAAGCCGAGTTCTTTGGCGTAGCGCAGTGTCTGGCACTCGCCGTCGACGCCCAAACCTTCCTCTGCCAGCGTCTCGCCATAGACGCCGTCGATCTGCCCCAACGCCGGCCAGTTGACCACCGCGTTAACTTCCAACGCGCGCAAGCGTTCGAGGTAAGGACGCACGCCTTCCGGCCAGCCCGGCCCGAACATCCCGGCCACGACCGGCACCGCTCCCGCATGCGGAAGAAGGTGATGGCGCAGCAGGCGCTCGGTCATTTCATTGGCTTCACCGTAAGGCATGTACGCGGCGAAACTCGCCCCGCCCAGATTTCGAAAGACCCCAGCGTTCAGCGCGATCAACATGTCCGCGCCCGAAATCACCGCCGAGCGCGCGACTTCTCCCGAGCCGGCCACGACCCCAATCAGTCGGCGCTGACCGGCTTGCGCCGCTTTGAATGCGCTTAATAGGGAAGGCATGGCGATGTGGACCTTTCGTATACTATGTATACTATATGCTTATTTAGCAGTAAACAAAGAGTCGAACCAATCCAAAACCTTTATGGTAAACCTATAAATATACTGGACTTAAATTTTTATCCGTAAGCTTCTCGGTTTGGCGTAGGCCTTGCATCCACTAGTGCATCACAACCGGAGGCTATCCATGCCAGGCAAATTCCAGATCGCTCAGAAGGGCACCGAAACAGAGAAGCTGCCGTGGGGCAAGTTGGCCTGGTTCAGCCGACCCAGCGTCACCGACGCGCAAAATTTGGTCGTCGTCGAAGTTGAACTCAACGAAGGGGGCGGCCACAGCTTTCACAAACACCCCAAGCAGGAAGAAGTGATCTACGTGCTCTCGGGCAAGATCGAACAGTGGCTCGAAAAGGAGAAAAAGATTCTCTCCGCGGGCGATGCGATCTTCATCCCCAAGGACACGGTTCACGCGAGTTTCAATCCATTCGCCGAAACCGCCAAGGTTCTCGCGATTCTCGGCCCGTGCGCGGGCAACAACGGCTACGACGTCGTCGATGTCTTCGAGCAGGACCCGTGGAAGAGTCTGCGCAAGAGCTAGGAACTGAACATGCCCAAGCGCGCATACGTCATTGGAACGCTGGACACGAAAGCGGAGGAACTCCGCTACGTCAAAGCGCTCCTGCAAGAAGCCGGTGTGTCCGCGTGCCTGGTGGACGTAAGCACGCAGGGCAAAGTCTCCGGCGCCGACGTAAATGCGGAGCAAGTCGCGGCATATGTTCCGAACGCCACAGCGATTCTGGCGAAACAAGACCGAGGTGAATCGATGGCCGTGATGTCCGACGCGCTGGCCAAATTCATTCTCGCGCAAAATGATGTCGGCGGCGTCTTGGGCTTGGGCGGCTCGGGCAATTCGACCCTCGTCTCCTCCGCCTTGCGCGCACTACCCATTGGGATTCCGAAAATTCTTGTCTCCACGCAGGCCGCAGGCAATGTTGGCCCCTATGTCGGCGCGTCCGACATTTGCATGCTCTACTCAGTCACAGATATGGCGGGACTTAACAGCGTTTCGCGCGTAGTCCTGGCGAATGCGGCACACGGACTGGCCGGGATGATGCAACGTAGCGCGCCCTCGTCAAAGCATGAGAAGCCCATGCTGGGCTTGACTATGTTCGGCGTCACGACGCCATGTGTAATGCGCCTGCGCGATGCGCTCGATAAGAAATACGACTGCCTGGTCTTCCATGCGACTGGGACCGGTGGGCGCTCAATGGAAAAGCTCGCCGACGACGGCCACCTAAAGGCCGTCCTCGACATCACCACCACCGAAGTCGCCGATCTGCTCAGTGGCGGTATTTTCCCCGCGACCGAAGACCGCTTTGGCTGCATCGCGCGTCGCAAGACGCCCTGGATCGGCAGCGTCGGCGCCGTGGACATGGTGAACTTTGGCGCTCCGGATCTGGTGCCCGAACGTTACAAGGGGCGCAACTTCTATCGCCACAATCCGCACAACACGCTGATGCGCACCACCCGCGACGAAAACCGCGCCATTGGTGAGTGGATCGGCAAGAAATTGAATCTCTGCGATGGCCCAGTCTGCATGCTCCTTCCGGAAGGCGGCGTCTCTGCGCTCGACGCGCCGGGCAAGCAGTTTCACGATCCGGAAGCCGACGCCACCCTATTCGATGCGTTGGAGCGCACCATCAAGCAGACCAAGGATCGCAAACTCATTCGTCTCAAGCAGCACATCAATGACCCGGCATTCGCCGATGCGGTGCTGGCGCAGTTTCAGGAACTGGTGAAGTAGGACCTCCCCTAGACCTAAGGGAAAGCACAGGAAACGGAGAACACACATGTCCAAGCGTAAGGAAATCATCGACCGGCTGCGCGCGAAGGTCTCTGCGGGCAAGCCCATCGTCGGCGGCGGCGCCGGTACGGGCATCTCGGCGAAGTGCGAAGAAATGGGCGGCATCGATCTGATCGTGATCTACAACTCCGGGCGCTTCCGCATGGCCGGCCGCGGCTCGATGAACGGCCTGATGCCCTACGGCAATGCCAACCAGATCATGAAGGAAATGGCCTACGAAGTCCTGACCGCGGTCAAGCACACGCCGATTATCGCCGGCGTCTGTGCGACGGATCCCTTCATGTTGCGCGACCTGTTCCTGCGCGAGATCAAGGAGATGGGTTTCGCCGGGATTCAGAACTTCCCCACGGTCGGCCTGATCGACGGCGTCTTCCGGCAGAACCTCGAAGAGTCGGGCATCAATTACAAGACCGAAGTCGAATGCGTGCGCGCGGCCCACGACCTGGACCTGCTGACCTCGCCGTATGTCTTCAACACGCAGGAAGCCGCCGACATGACCCGCGCCGGCGCGGACCTGATCGTTTCGCACATGGGCCTGACCACCAAGGGCACCATCGGGGCGAAAACAGCCAAGACACTTGACCAGAGCGTGAAGGAAATTCAGGCCGTGGTCGAAACGGTGAAGTCGATCCGCCCGGAAGTCTTCGTGATCTGCCACGGCGGCCCGATTGCCGATCCCGAAGACGCGCAGTACATCATGGATCACTGCAAGGGCGTGGACGGTTTCTACGGCGCGAGCTCCGTCGAGCGCCTGCCCACGGAAATCGCGATGACCAAGCAGGTGGAACGGTTCGTGGCGCTCAAGCTGAAGCCCCGCTAACGGGCTTTAGCCGTCTCACCCAACCCAAACCCAAGGAGCATGCATGTCCTCGTTTGAACCGGTTCGCGTTGCCATCGTCGGCTGCGGATCCATCGCCACCAACGGCTACCAGCCGCGCCTGCTGACCTACAAGCATCGTGTGGAACTGGTCGGCTATTTCGACGAAGATCGCGCGCGCGCCGAAGCGCTCACCAAGGCTGCGGGCGGCGGCAAGGTTTACAAATCGCTCGACGAAGTGCTCAGCGATTCGAGTGTCGAAGCGGTGCTCAACACCACCACGCTGCCGGCGCACCATCCGGTCAGCCTAAAGGCGATCAAAGCCGGCAAGCACGTGTATTCGGAAAAGCCGCTCGCCGAAAACATGGCCCAAGCCGACGAACTGATCGCCGCGGCGGAAGCCAAGGGCGTGAAGTTTGGCAGTGCGCCGTCTTCACCGCTGGGTTACGAACAACAGGAAACGTGGAAGCGCATCCGCGCGGGCCAGTTCGGGAAGATTTTCTCCGTTGTGGGGAATTTCTCCTGTACGCGGCTGGAATCGTGGCACCCCAATGCGGATGTATTCCTGAATTCGGGATTGGGCGTGGTTTCCGATGCAGCGCCGTATCCGCTGATCATGATGACCACGATCCTCGGCCCGGTGAAGCGCGTATTCGGCTTCTCCACGGTTGCGATGCCGGAACGCGTGCTGCTGCAAGGCCCGCGCGAAGGCACCAAGTTCAATGTGAGCGTGCCTGACCACAATCTGGGCCTGCTCGAGTTTGAAAGCGGCGCGAAAGGCTTTGTGATGGCCAGTTGGAGCGGCCGCAACAAGGTGCCTTCGTTCGAAATGCAGGGTCCTGAAGGCACGATCGCCGTGAATCCACACAACGACGGAGAAGGCATCGAGACGTATTCGTTGCGACAAGGCGACTGGAAGAAAGAGGAGCCGCACCCGAAGTCGCACAAGGGTCTCGACTGGGGCAAGGGCGTGGTCGATCTGGCTTGCGCGATTCGCGAGAACCGCGCGCCACGCTGCAACGCCAAGCAGGGCCGGCATATTTTGGAAATCGCGTCGGCGTTGATCGATTCGACCAAGACCGGACAGTCGGTTGAAGTGAAGAGCCGCTTCCCGAGCCCGGAACCCATCGGCGAAGTCGCACCTTGGGACGCTTAACGCACCGCCACCAACACCACGCGGGGACTGGCCGCGGCGTCGAAAGGCGCCCCGGCCAGATCTCCATACCGCGCACGTATCTTAAAACCCGCCTGATTAAATAAGCTCTCAAGCTCTTGGGCTGAATAGGCGCGTACCGATTCCTTCAATTCCTTGTCCGGTAGGCCTGGCACTCGGATCGTGATGCGCTTCTCGATGCGCCGTGAATCCTCCCGATACACCCGGTCTTCCGTAATCTTCGCGCCGCCCGCTTCGCGTTCCGTTTTTGGAACAAGAGCCTTGCGCGCTACGACTTCATTCATGAAATCCATCAGCATCACGCCACCGGGCTTCAAGACGCGCGCGGCTTCGCGCAGCATTAGGACATGTTCGGCATCAGTCTCGAAGTATCCGAAGGACGTGAAAATATTAATCACACCATTGAAGCTGGCGTCGGCCAGCGGCAGCTTACGCGCGTCCGCTCGGAGAAAGCGCTCTGAAGGACACGCCAGGGACGCTTTTTCAAGTAGGGCAGCGGAGAGGTCCACGCCGGTCATCGAAAAGCCAAGATCCGCGAGCGCTTTGGTGTGCCGACCAGCGCCACAACAAAGATCGAGGAGCGCCGACCCTTGGGGCAGTGTTAATGCTTGGGCAATAAAGGCAGACTCGGCACGCGCCGCTTCGACGCTCCGACTCGCATAGCGTTCCAGGTAGTCGGCGTCGAAGGCAGCTTCATACCATGGTCTGCCGGCGGAATTGGACGAGCTCACTTGAGGCCCAGGCTCTCGTACTTCCACTCATCGAGCGGCAAGATCGCCGATCGATCCACTTCATTGGCCAGCACACCCAAACCTGGTCGCACAACCAGACCGGAGACATCGAGCGCGCCCGTTTCCGTGCGCAATGCCACCAAATCCGGACCCTTGCGCGCATACAAATTCGGCTGCTGTGCAAGCACCGCCGCACGTTCCGCGTCCGAATGCACGCTCATGCCGCGGAAAAAGTGGTGCCCATTGCGCTCGACGTGCTCGACCCCCAACGTGGCCATCACCGTCAGGTCTTCGAACAGTGGTACCACGGGCTGATTGGTCATGTCTTCGCCGCTGACAATCGGATTTGCGGGACGTTTCGGATGCCGGACCATCGCGCCCTTTTCCAAGAGGGCCTTGATCGGGCCCTTGCAGCTCTTGATCGCGAAGCCCGCATAGCCCAATTCCAGGGCGCGCGGCACGCTTTCCAGATTTTCCGTCGATTCGTCCACAATCAGAGATTTGTACTTGGAGATTTTTGAAATTTCGTCGCGCAATGAATCTTCGAGGGCCTTTTGCCTTGGAAAGGGCTGCTCCACAAAAAGAATCGAATCGTAGAAGCGCTTGGAGACCCCGCCGCTGGACAGCTTGGCCAGCAATTGCGTCAGCTTCTCGGGCTCGTAGTAAACTTCGTTGCCATCCAGCGTGACGTGGTACGGCTCATTTGCAGGCACGTACTTATCCAACAACGCCGCAATCGTGCGCAATCGGTCGATATCAAAGGCTTCGTCGCAGCGCAACTTGAGCTTGAAGTAGCGCAGGCGCTGCGCCTGCAAGTAATCCTCAAGCGTGTGCGGCAGACCATCCTTAACTATTTCTGCTGCAGGTACATCAGCGGCGGTAAGCGGATCGAGGCCGCCCACCGTGTGCCGCAAGAACACTTTTTTGAGCGGCTCCGGTGCTAGTGCTTCGCGCGCTTGCCAGCCTTTCAAATAAGGCTTTACGGCGCCGGGATCGATGCCCAGCATATTTTCATTCACCAAAGCATGAAAAGTCTTCCCGGTTAGCTTTCCCGTCGCATCAATCAGGGCACGCTCGAACATCGATGCGCCAAAATTCCCGGTCATGTCCGTACAATTATTTTTTCGGGCCCACTCCAACTGGCTTGGGACGAGATCGCGCCAAAGCTCGAAGACCGACCGCGGTCCCGTTTCCGACAGCGCCATGAGCGTACGTCCGGCCTCGCGCATGGTTTCGGAAAGCTCGTCGATATCGTTCCGATATGTGCGGTTGGGACGCTTATCGTACCAGCCGGGCGCGAGCGCATCGCCCGCGAGCCCTTCCACGCGCGCGCCACCGGGGCCTTCCACCGTCACGAAAAGATGCGCGATCGGACAGGCCACGAGCACGGTCGGGCCATAGCGAAACGGAATACGCGTGCGCGTATTGCGCAGGCGAATTTCGTAAGCAACGGGGCGAATGGCGATGGCCGATTCCGGCATTTAGGTCTCCAAGCGTTCAAACTTTGACGGAGGCATTTTTAGCGGCAGTTCACGCGATTTCGAGCGGAAGCCTAATGCTTCAATTTCGCGCGAATCGTCTCGAGCGCCTGGACCGCGGTTCGGCGCGACCGCGGATCACGGCCGTGCAGAACCTCTTCTAACGCGGGCAATGCTTTATCACCAAAAAGCACAAAGGTCTTCGAAGTCGCGTCGCGAATGCCTTCGTCGCGGTCTCCTAAGGCTGTGGCCAGGCCATTCAGGAGCTCGGCATGTTCAGGCGCGTAGTTACCCAGCATTTCCGCCGCTCCTGCGCGCTCGGCATTTCGATTCCCCGGCTGTGCAACGCGCAAGAGCCGCGGAATCACGTCATCAGGATCTGCCTTCAGGCGCGCCATGACGCGCAGCGTCCAATAATTCAATTCGCCCTCGGGCGTGTGTAAAATCTCGCGCAATAGCGGCAACACCGGCGGACCAATTCCAACCAGCGCCGTTTGCGCCGCGCGGCACACGACTTCATTGTCAGCGTCCAGCAATCCCAGACGCAGGGCTTCGATCACGCGGTGCGGATCCTTCTCCCCTGGCTTGAATTCCGGCGATGTCATCGCGATGGCCCATGCCGCGGCCATGCGATGTTCGCCTTCAAACAGGTTGAGCATTTTGACAAGCGACGGCAACGCGTCCCGTGCTGTCGACCCCATTGCGCCAACCGCAAAAAGCGCATCGCGAGCGACTTCATCGCCGGAGGCTGTAGCCACCTCTAGCAATTCCTGCAAGGCAGGAAGCGCCGAAGGGCCCATGGATTCCAGCGCATGCAGGATACGGAGGCGCACTGCTTTGTCCGGATCCTTTAGTGCATGCGCGAGTTCAACCGCCGACTCGGGCTGAGCCCGCAAGGCGAGGCTCATCAATTTGCGGGCGTCTTGATCCTTCTCCACGTCTACAGTCTTCACGAACGCCACGAGCTGCGGGATTTCATCGTGCGCGCCAATGCCGATCCCGGCCAACCCGGCCAGCGCGCCGCGGTACAAGACCGGCTCGCCCGAGGCCAGCCATTGCGCAAATTTTGGCGATGCTGGCTTGGCCGCTTCGCCAAAGTAGGCCAGGCTTCGCGCCGCGGCCCCGCGCACAGTCAGATTCTTGTCGTCTAGCGCCGCAAGCAGCGCCGCTGCAGGCGCATCTGGATTCGCGTTACGATACCGCAGCGCTGCGGCAGCGTCCGCGCGTGCAACCGGATCGGCATGACTGGAAAGAACAATAATCACTTCTTTATCGCTAAGATGGTCGAAAGGCGTCTTACGGGGCGGATCGTTTGGCCCACGCGTCACGTTGCCGTACGCAAACAGCAACGCGCGCTGTGTGGGGTAATCCTTGGTTGCGCGCAAGACCAATTGAATCTTGGGCGCCACATCGGCGATCCCCGGCCCGATTGCCGAAAGGGTTTCTGCAGCAGCCAATTCCACCGCCAGGTCCTTGTCCGCCAAAGCGTCGGCCAACGCGTTTGCGGATGGCGCAGCCGCTGCGCCCAAACCCTTTAACACATTGGCGGCGGCAATCTTTACAGCGCTCTTGCGCGACTTGAGCGCTTTATTGGCCACAGGTTCCGCCGAAATACCACATTTAACCAAGGCGCGTTCAGCGGCTGGCGAAGCAATGTCGTCGCCCAACGCATCGCCAAAAATTTCGGCGGATCTTTGATCGGTAGCACCAAAATCGTTCAGAGCATCAATGAGCGCCGCGCGCGCCGGACCGTCGGCGGTGGTCCTAGCCGCCCGAAGCAAGATGTCTTTGGTCTTGGGTCCCGCGCCTGCGCGAACGAGCGCATTGGCCGCGGCCACCTTGACCGGGTCACGCCCCTTCTCCACCCCTTCTTCAAGCACCGGAACGCCCGCCGAGCCAAGGCAACGCAGCGCTCCGGCCGCCCACGCCGGTTCGACACCGTCCCGCAACGCGCGCGAAAGCGCATTCAAGGCTTCATCGCGCTCGCGATCTGTTTTGGAAGTGAAGTAAAGCGTCACACAAGCATCAACCGCGCTGGCGTGCAAGCCCTGCTCTTCCGAGCGTACGGCCTGCAGAATCGCCTTACGCACGGGATCGGCCTTGGGGGCGATGCGCGCCAGGGCTTCGCACGTAAAGCGTTTAATCAGCGGCAGCGTTTGTTCCTCTTTAAGCAGTGCGAGCAGTTCTGGAACTACGGCTTCCGCGGGCTGCCCGATCTGGCCCAGGGATTCAAGCGCCAGGCGCCGTACGCGCACGTCGCCTGCGCTGAGCGCCGCCTTGCGCAGTGCTGGGACGGCTGGCGCCGCCGCCGGTCCAAATTCGCCCAAGGAAAGAATCGCCTCGAGCTGCGCCTCCGGCGCGTCATGACCTTCCAAGTAAGCGATCCAGGCGGTTACATCCCGGTCCGCGATCTTCGTGACCGGTGGCATATCGAGGGCGGCGATTACGCCCACGTTCGAAATCAAAAACGGCAAAGCCACTTGAATCAGGCATCGCAAAAAAAGTCCGGCCCGGTCGCCGGACCGGGCCGTGTTAGACGAGTTCACGCGAAGGTTCCTCGCATCATTCAAAAGCGTTCGTTGGGTCTCTCGGGCTGCGTTTCCACCTTCGGCTGTTCTTCAATCTGCAATTGCCGCGTGAATGAAATCATCTGATTTGCCTCACGGAATTCACGCCAGGCTTTGAGCTGCGCTTCCGAAAGCGAGTCTTTCAGTTCCGCTTCCGCAGCGGCGGCGTGCTTATCGATCAGATCTTTAACCAGGGCGTTGTCATTACGCTTGCCTTCGTGCGCTACAAAGTCCTGATTCAAAGCCTTGGCATGCTTGGCGAAAACTTCCGCAACCTTGGCCTTGCTCTTCTCATCCAATTGCATGGCCTTTTCCAACGGAGGCGAAAGTTCAAATGCGGAGGTCCGAATTTCGACCTGCTCCTTCATTCCCTGTCGGGCGTTGGGGCCATCGCGGCGGACCCAGCCGCGGTCCTGTCCGCGAGGCGCTCCAGCCGCGCGCTCGAATGTCACCTTCAGATCGAGTTCCTTATCGTGGCGCAGCACGGTCAGCCGATTGTCGCCTTCCGGCGCACTGCGTACCTGATCGGTTAGATCGGCAGCAGAGCGGACGTCGCGCACGTTGAATTTCTGGACCAAGTCGCCCACCTTCAGGCCGGCCTTATCCGCGACGGAGCCTGCCACAACTTCCATCACATAGGCGCCCGCGGCGGCATTGTTATTGCCATATTTTTCGTTCAGCTCCGCGCTGGCGTCCTGCAGGCCCACGCCCAGCCGCGGCTTGCGCTGTTCGAGGGCGCGCGGCGCGGCCCATGGATCGTTCGGTTCCATGCGCCCGCCAAACGGGTCGCCATCTGGCTGGTCGAAGAACGGTTGGTCCAACTGCTGGCGCATGTATTCTTCGATGTTGCGCTGAAAGCGCGCCATATCTTCCGGATTGAGCCGGAATTGCATTCCCGGGTTTTCGCCTTGTGGCATTTGGCTCAGCGTTTCAACTTTTTTCCGAAGATCGGAAATCTGCGCATCCTTTTCGATCAACGCGCGTTCAAGAAGTTGCACGCGTTTTTCGAGATCAGTAAGGCGATCGATGGGTTTCGGTTCAGGCTTTATGTCTTCGGCGGATACAAAATGCGCTGCAGAAATCAAAAACAACGCGACAAGCAGTCTCGCGCTATTTTGGGACAATAGAGACATGTGTATTTCCTCCAGCAATGGCAATCGCAGAGTGTACGCAACTCTGCCCAAGTTTCCATATATATGACGCGCAATGATGCATCGCCTTCACGTACGAAAGTTGTGGTCAGTGCAGTATTTATGGCAACTTCTGACTCTAAAGCGGTAGCACTTTGGCCCCAGCCGCGGGTTCGATCAGCATCGCCCCGCCCAGTTTGAGTTTGAAGCGCTTCGAATAGGGGCGCTCCAAGTCCGCGCGCAACGCAGCGAACTTCTGCGGACGGATCAGCGCCACCACCGCGCCACCAAAACCGCCCCCCGTCATGCGCGCTCCAACGCAAGCACCGTGCAGGGCCTTCGATTCCGGGGCCGCCAGCCGGTTGGCAACAAAATCGAGTTCCGCACACGAGACTTGGTAGTCGTGCTGCAGACTCAGATGGCTTTGAATGAGCAGGCGTCCCAAGCCTTCGGCGTCTCCGCGCGCGAGCAATTCGGCAAATTGCGCCACGCGGATATTTTCACCCCAGATATGTCGTGCGCGGGCATGCTCGCCCGGAGTGAGCTGCTTACCGCGCTTGAGCAGGGCCTCAAAACCGCATTCTCGCAGCGTACCGCAGCCCAGTATCTTTGCGGCGCGCTCACACTCTGCGCGGCGTTTGTTGTACTCGCTCGCGCCCAGTTCATGGCGCACGCCCGTGTCAAAAAGAGCAAAGGCCCACCCTTTAAGCCGCAATGGCACGTGGCGCACGGAGAGCTTCAGGCAGTCGAGCATCAATGCATGCCCGGCCTGCCCGCGCGCCACCACACTTTGGTCCATGATGCCGCAGCGCACACCGGCGTAATTGTGCTCGGCCCATTGTGCGGCGAAGGCCGTCGACTGCGGATCCAATTTGCGGCCCGCGAGCGCCAGCAAGGCCAGCGCGAAGCCCACTTCCAGCGAGGCCGAGCTCGAGAGGCCCGCGCCTCGCGGCAAATCCGCATGCAATAAAATCTCACCGCCGTGCAGTGCGATGCCTTTGCGCTGTAAAGAGGCCGCTACACCGCGCACGTAATTGGCCCAGCGCAGGCGCGGACGCGTGTGCTTCGCAATCGGTCCGCGCACGCTGAACGAATCTTCTGGCGCGTGATCGCTGGGGTTCAAATCTGATGCATAGACACGCACTGTCTTTTCCGCAGTTGGCCGGAAGACCACAGCGGTGTGCCGAGCAATCGCCAACGGTAAAACGAGCCCGCCATTGTAGTCGGTGTGTTCTCCGATCAGGTTCACGCGGCCAGGCGCAAGCGCGCAGCGGAGGACCGTAGACGACTTCCCGAAATATTTTTCGAAGGCACGCCGCAACCCGACGCGTTCGGAAGCCTGGGCAAGATTCATTGAGTATTTCCCAATTAAGCTGGATCTTAGACGAGCTTCGGCGCCTCAACTTTTCCATTCGCAATGAGCCAAGCCAGTGCTTCACGCAGGGTCTCGGTAGAAGTGCGCGGCGTGTAGCCCAACCGCAAGCGCGCTTTCTCGATAGAAGCGCAGGGGCTGTGCCGCGCATGGTCGAAGGTGATTTCCGCGTCCCGGGCGTCGACGCGCAACTTCCATTCATTCCAGGGAAGGCACCGTATATTCGCGTCGCGGCCAAACCAACGCGCCACGGCATGGGCATAACCGCTCAGCGTAAGCGCACCTGGCGAGACGGCGTGAAATGCCTCGCCGACGGAGGCGTTCCAGTTCTCAATCGCCCTCAAAAAGAGCTGAGCCACATCGGCAGCATGCACGTGATGCAGCATCGACAGGCCGTCGTTGGGCAGCAGCACTTCTTCGCCCTTCGCGAGCGCTTCGAACACCTTCAGGTTCAAATTCCCCTGAGGATTGATTGGAGTCCAGCCGGGCCCAGATATATGTCCCGGATGAATCAGCGTCGCCGGCAAGTTACCACGACGCGCTTCGCCAAGGAGGTATTCCTCAATTGCGAGCTTCTGGCGACCGTAATCGCATAAAGGCCTGCGCGGGAAATCGTCTGGGATGGGGGCGACTTCCGTGACGCCATAAATCCAGATCGTACCGCAATGCAGAAAGTGAGCGACGCAGCCGCGCAACGCTTCGGCTAGTGCGCGGGCGCTTTCGAGACGGAAGCAGATCAAATCGACGACGACATCGGCATTCAGTGCGGCGATCTTCGCGCTAAAAGTGCCGCGCTTCTCTTCTTCACCGCGGTCTAAGGGGATTTTGGTGACTGCCTGCCAGGCTGCGTCATCACGGTATGGCGCACGCTTTTCACGGCTTACCACGCTCACGGTGTGTCCGCGCTCCACGAGCGCGGGCACCAGCCACGAGCCAATGTGCCCCGTGCCGCCGAGAATCAGGATCTTCATGGCGTCCTACGATACGGGAAGGCCGCTGGGCGCTTCGCCGTCGGTGGTCAGAATACGCAGGCCGCCGCCTGGCAACTGTACAGCCAAAAGCATGCCTTCACTGGTTTCGCCGCGCAGCTTTGCGGGTGCCAGGTTATCGGCGATGATTACCGTCTTGCCGACCATCTGCTCAGGGGTGTAATGCTCGCGAATCCCCGAAACGATCTGCTTGCGGCGCGTACCGACTTCCAGTTGCAGAACCAGCAGGCGGTCAGCCTTGGGGTGCGCCTTTGCTTCCAGCACCTTGGCCGTGGCGAGCTTCACTTTCTTGAATTCGTCGATCGTCAGCAGGACCTCTGGTGCCGGGACGGTAGGCGCGGCTGCGGCAGCAGGGGTCGGCGCGCCTGGCGTTGCTGACGGCTGAGGCACCGGTGCGGCGGGCGCAGGATTGGGGACGGGTTCGGACATGGCGCTTCTCCCTATCAAGCAAAACCGCCCGCAGCGTTAAGCCGCGGGCGGTAAAGATCAAGCAAATTGGAGCAACAGCTATTAGTGGGTCTTCGGTGCGGTTTCTTTGCCCGTGGTCACCGGCTGGGCTTTGTCGTCGACTTCAATGACCGGCTTCTTCGCATCACCCGTCTTCGGGTCGGCCGCCGGCTTGGCTTCATCTTTCTTTTCGGCCGGCGTTGCCGGAGCAACCGCTGGTGAAGATTCCGTCGGCGCGGGCGCCGCACCCTGCGGCTGCGTGGTCGGAGCCGGTTCTGGAACGATAACCGGGGCCGGAGTAGGCGCGCCGCCCGGACCCTTGCCATCGCGAATGTCCTTCTCGACGTCCTTGCAATCGTCCAAGCCGTCCTTGGCCTTGTCGGCGATCTTTTCCATCAGCTTCGAGCCTGTGGTATCGGAAACCGCGCCTTCGTACGCCTTGCTGAAGTGGTCGCGGGCACCGGCCGGATCCCAACTCTTGAGCAGAGCGCGGCCATACCACAGGTTGTGCCACGGATCCTTGGTCAGCGCGCCATCGGCGGCTGCGAAAGCACCCCTGGCTTCGTCATACAACTGGAGCTGGGTCAGAGCCGCACCCAAGGCGCTAAAAGCCGCAGCCTTGACCGTCGGATCGGCAGACGGATCGTTCGCGGCGGCTGCCGCCAGCTCGCGGGCCCGCGCGGCATCGCCTTCCTTCTTGCGATCCACGAGCGCCACCGCGAGGTTCGTGCGCGTCACCGCCGAATTGCTGAGCTCGAACGCCTTCTCCGCGGAGAACGCCGCATCATCCCAGCGTCCGAGCTGCTGGCGCGCGCGCCACATGTCGGTCCAAACCAGCGGATTCGAAGGATTGAACTGGACCGCCTTTTCAGCGGCTTCGTTCGCGCCCTTCCACGCCTGGATCTTGATGCGCGTCATGGCCAGGTTGGCCCACGCTTCGCCGTTGGAGGAATCCAGCTCCACCGTGCGCGCGTAGGACTTCTCGGCGGCGGCATAGTCGACAGTCGGACCGAAGGCATACAGATCGGCCAGACGCTGGTGCAGTTCGGCGCGGTACGGCTTGACAGCCAGCGCGCCCTGCGTCGCTTTAATCATGCCCGGGAAGTCGTTCTGCAAGCGAGCCTGTTCGTACAGCATGTTCTGCATGCTGATTCCGGTATCGGAAACCTTGGATGCGTTTTCGAGCACCTTATTGGCGTCTTCGGACTTGCCGATGGACCGCAGGATCTCGGCCTTGAGTCCGTAGGCCGCGGAATAGCGGTCGTCAATGGCCGTGGCTTTGGCAATCGCATCCAACGCATCCGCGTAAGCCTTGCCAGCTTCGTCGTTCTTCTTCGCAGCCACCGCGGCATCGCCCTGGATCTTCAGAGACACCGCCAGCTTGAACCACGCTTCGGCGCGGTCCGGCGCGATCTTGGTAGCCGTTCGATACGCGTTCTGCGCATCCTTGAGATTATTGGACGCCATCAGCACGTCACCCTGCTCGATCTGGAACTGGTCGTTCTGCGGGCGCAACGTGATCGCTTCGTCGTAGTCGCGGCGGGCAGCTTCAAAGTCACCCTGCGCGGCCAGGATCTGCGCGCGGTTGCGGTGACCTTCCGCCAGACGGCCGCCAGGCGCGAGACGCATCGCGGCTTCAACTTCGGCTAGACCGTCACGCACCTGTCCCTGCTTGGCCATCGCCAAACCCAGGTCGGCGCGCGCCAGCACATTCGCGGGCTTAATGCGCACGATCAGCGCCAGCGACTGCTGCGCTTCTTCGTAGTAACCCAACTGCATGTCGGTACGGGCCAGCAGGGTGAGGAGCTTGATCGGGCGGTCGTCCTGCACGAGCGCATCGACCATCTGCTCGCGCGGGCCGCAGAAAATCTTCAGCCCCTTGATGATCTCTTCGCGCGCGCCGCCGATGCGATGCTGCTGAATCAGCGATTCGCCCAAGCCTTCATACACATGGTATTCTGAAACAGTCGGCATGCCCTGCTTGAGCGCTGTGCGGAAGCTCGATTCGGCCAAGAGCCAGTCCTTGCGGTCCAAGCGCTTGAAACCCAGTTCGAGTTCGCGCAGTACTGGCAATGAGTGCTGCGTCTCGGGAATCGGCTCGAAATCTTCGATCAGAATCCACGGGTAGCCTTCGCTGACCGACAGCACCGTGCCCCAAACGTGAATACCGGTGTATTGCGCCGTCTTATCCAGCTTACGGATTACTTTATCGTTGAGCAGGTCGATGTAGAGGAAGGGATAGATGTTGGCGCGCTGTTCGAGCAGCCAAATTTCGGATGCGTAATTGAAGCAGTTCAGATTGACGTGGGTGTCCTTATGGAACTCCGTCACGAACCCGCGGAAGAATGAGCCGCGCGAATTGAAGTAGCAGTCGAACTGGACATCCCGGCGCAGATAAAACTTCGGCTCGGCGCGAATCTGCTCCAACGTCACGCATGTGTGTTCTTCCAACGGCCCCGGGTAGACCTTGAAGTAGTCATCCCAGTGGGTGCGCACCACGTGGAAGCCATGGCGCATCGCCTCACCCTTTGGCGCCTGCTCAAGCTTTCTAGGCAGGAAGGGATTCGGGGAAGCAACCTCCACCGCTTCTTCGAAGGCACTCGCCGACGAAACCGCAAATGTAAGCATTGCGGCCGAAACAAGCATCACCCAGCGGTTCGCATTCATCCGAACCTACCCTCCGTCTGGACATCCGCCCCAGGAATTTAAGCATCCTACAGGGGTATCGCCCCTTTGCGATGGCAGGAAAAGGACTTCGCCCTTTTCTCTACTTCAATCGCACAAACAGATTATGGCACCATGGTAAGTCCAAGGGTTATAGCCCCCCCTGCGCGGTGCGCAAGCACTTAAACTGCGTATGCACAACGAAACTTGGCCCCGGACCACCATACCACAATTTTGCTTCTATCAACCTTGCCGACTTGCCGCAGAACCTTATAAGGAAGGAATTATTTACCGGTAATTTATTAGATTTCACCCATTCTCGGTTCAGGCCATGCTCAATTGACCAAGCATTATATCTTCAACTCATTTAAATTGGTGCACTTATGACTTTAAATCTCTTCACCTTGGAACCGCGCACTTTCCGGGAATTTGGCGTAAACTGTTCCAGGAGCATAGCGATGCCTACCTTACGCGAAATTGCCACAGCTTCGGGCCTGAGTCTCAGCACCATTTCACGGGTGGTCCTAGGCCGCGGGGACGTTAGCGACACCACCCGTGACCGGGTCCGCACGCTATTAAAGGAGTACGGGTACCCTGACGAACGCCCGACCCGGCGTCGCGGTCGTCCCGCCCGCCAGGCCCGGCCCGCTTTTGTGGGGGTGGTCTGCCCTTCTCATGCCTTCGTGCGCCGCAATCCGTTCTTCGCTCCTTTATTGTCAGCCACGTTGAATGCACTGGACGCCCTCACCTGCCGAGCGGTCCCTTTCGATTGGCCGGTCGACAGTGAATCCATGCCGCCGGGTCTGGAAAGTGTTTCAGGCGCAATCCTGATGTGCGCTTCTGAGGCACAGGTGAAGGCAGCCGCCGCGCGCTTCCCTTCGGTAACGCTGGACAATTATTTTGTGGGCTCGGGAGCCGATGGCGTGGTGCCCGACTACCGCAGCGGCGCCTTCCTGGCGACGCGCCACCTCATCGAACGCGGCCACCGGCGCATCACCGTGATGTCCGCGACGCGCGGCACCGGCGAAGAGTACTCCGAACAGTTTTACGATGGAGCTCGGCGCGCGCTGGACCAGGCTGGCATTGAAGCCTGGGAAGGCTTCTTCGCGGGAAAAGCATACGATGCGGAAGGCGGTTATCAGGTTGCGCTACGCCTGCTCGCGCGCCCCGAAGCCGAACGTCCAACCGCATTGATGGGCAATGACCATGCGCTCTTGGGCGCGCTACGTGCGGCGCAGGATTCCGGCTTAAACGTGCCGCGAGATGTTGCCCTACTGGGCATGGACGACATCGAACTCGGGCGCTTTTCAGTTCCCCGGCTTTCGACCGCCAAAGTTGACAAAGATCTGATGGGCCGCATGGCCGTCGAACGCTTGCTTTGGCGCATCGCACACCCACAAAGTGCGCCCTGCCGCCTCATGACCGAATGCCCGCTCGTTTTGCGGGACTCTTGCTGAAAACCCCACGCGGCCGCTTCGGCTGCCCCACAAAAGGAAACACCAGCATGTATCAGATTGGCGAACCGGAAATCCAGGCCCTCTCGCGCGTGATCAAGTCCAAGCGCTTGTTTCGATATCTACCGGGCGATCCAAGCGAATCGATTTTGTTTGAGCGCGAATGGGCCGAAAAGATCGGCGTACCTTTCTGCATCGCAGTGAGTTCAGGCACAAGCGCGCTGACCTGCGCCTTGGTCGCCGCGGGCGTGGAACCCGGCGACGAGGTCCTTGTGCCGGGCTTCACGTTCATGGCCACCGCTCTGGCACCGCTGGCCATCGGCGCGGTGCCCGTGCTCTGCGACGTGGATGAAGCTTTGATGCTCGATCCGCTGGACGTTGCGCGGAAAATAACTTCGCGCACCAAGGCCATCATTCCGGTACACATGAATGGGCACCTCGTTAATCTCGACCCCATCTTAAAGCTGGCGCGTGAGCGCAATTTGAAAGTGGTGGAAGATGCCTGTCAGTGCGTGGGCGGCAGCTACAAGGGCCAGCGCGCCGGAAGCCTGGGCGACGCAGCTGCGTATTCCTTCAATTTCTTTAAAATCATCTCCGCGGGGGAAGGCGGCGCGTTCGTGACCAAGGACTTAGCCGGCTATCAGCGCGCGAAGATTTACCATGACACGGGCACCGCCTGGCGCGCGGATGCCAAAGACCTGATTGTGCCGCTCTTCGCCGGACTGAACTGCCGCATCGACGAATTGCGCGCCACGGTGCTGCGCGAACAAGCCAAGCGTCTCGATGGGATTCTTGCAGGCCTCCGGAAAAATGTCGCGACGCTGCGTGAGCTGCTTTCCGGCGGCTCGGGCTACGAATTCGCGCCGGTGCATTCACCAGAGGGCGATGCCGGTGTGTGCCTGTATCTGCGCGTCGAAAATCGAGCCCGTGCGTTGGCGCTTTCCGAAGGCATCAAGAAGCGCGGAGGAGCCGCCGATCTACCCGCCGACAGTGGCCGGCACATCTACAGCAACTGGGAACCGCTGATGCAGCGTCGCGGCGCGTTCCATCCGGCCATCGATCCCCTGCACACCACCGAAGCCGGGCGCGCGCAAAAGTACACTCCGGACGCGCTGCCGCGCACGCTCGAGAACCTAGCGCGGATCGTCTCGATTCCGACCAATTTCGACGCCAGCGCTGACGATCTTGCCTGTCAGGCGAAAATCCTCCGAGAAGCGGCCACCGTGCGCGAGAGCGCCCGCGTTTCCTAGCGCGGCAATTTGCGCGCGACGTCGGCGGCGTGCTCCAGCAGAATGCCCGCCTGACTCCCCAAGGAGCGAGCTATGGAGCGTGAAGTGCGCTGGGAACGGATGTTCGTCGATCAACTTGAAGCGGCCTGCGCGGAATTCCCCCTGTGCTGGCTGTCCTATGGGCTTTGCGAACCGCACGGCCCGCAGAACACACTGGGCCTGGATGCGTTAAAGGCCCACGGACTATGTGTGCGCGCGGCGGAAGCCCACGGCGGGATCGTCGCGCCGCCGGATTACTGGCACATCCACGAACTCGGCCGCTACGCGCTCTTCGGTCAAAACTGGGTCGGCCAGGTCCGCGATTGGCTCAGCGCGGTACCGCCGTGGTTGCATTTCAAAAATGTGCTTTACCATCTGCGGGCGGTCGACGCGCTCGAATTTCATGCGGCAATCCTGGTCACCGGGCATTATGGGCCGAATTGGAAGGATCTGAAAACGCTGCTCGAATTCTGGCAGCCGCCACTTCGCCACGCGTTTCCATGGCCTGCCGGACTTTGAAGCCACGCCCGGCCAGCGCGCCGACCATGCGGGCTTCGTCGAAACTTCCCAGCTCTGGGCGCTCGAACCCGCGTGCGTCGACCTGACCCGAATTCCCAACCCTCCGCCGCCCCTGCCGAATTTCGCGATGGGCTCCGACGGCCCACAGGCCACGCGCCGCGATGGCGAAAGAATCGTGGCCGCCCAGGTCGAGTGGCTCGGTAAAAAAGCACGCGAGCTCATTGCTGAATATAAAGCACCGCCGCTGCGCCGCGCGTTGACCTTCACGGAGACCGAGAGCCTCTGGCAAGAAACCGAGCGCACCTTGCTGCCAAAATTGCTGACCATGGAAGAATTGCACGCGGGCGAAAGCGCTCCTCCGGAAGGCAGCCGCTGGCGCGCAAATTGGGCTGTGCGCTACCCGCCTAAATAAAAATCGCGTTTGATGCCGCGCCGGGCGGCAACAGAATACCACCATGAAACTGACGCCTGAAGAAGCCCGCGTACACCGCATCGAGCGCTTTGATACGGGCGGCCCCTACTCCAGCCCCAGCGACGAAAAGCTGTGCTGGATCAGGGTACCTGAAGCGCCAATGCGCCTTTCCGGCTTCGCCTGGTACGAACGCGAGAAGATTTTCCGACGCCTGCCGCAAAAGCCGGAATGGCCGGTCACCCGCGACGTCGACGGCCTAGCCTGGCACACGGCCGGCGGGCAGCTTGCTTTCCGTACGGACTCGCCCTGCCTCGCACTTCGCGTAACACTCTCCGCTCCACCGGATGCATGGAACATGGCGCCCACCGGGCAATGCGGCTTCGATTGCTATTTCGGCGAACCATTTCAACAGCGCTACATGGCGACGTCGCGGCTGGTCATCGGCCAGGCGTCTTACGAAAGCTGGCTCTTCGAACTGCTTCCCAATACGCCGCGCACCCTCACGCTCAACTTTCCGCTCTACATGGGCGTGAAGGAAATTCAGATGGGTCTTGCACCGGGCGCGAAACTCGAAGTGCCGCCAGCTTGGAGCCTGCCCGGGCCGGTCGTGGTGTACGGGACCTCGATCACGCAAGGCGCTTCGGCTTCGCGACCCGGCTTGTGCTACACCAATCTCCTCAGCCGGAAGTTCAACGCGGAATTCATCAATCTTGGGTTCTCCGGTTCGGGCAAAGGTGAGCCGGAAGTCGCCAAGGTGATCCGCGAGATTCCCAATCCGGCGCTGTTTGTGCTCGACTTTGACTCCAACATCCGCGAGACGCACCTGCTCAAGGAACGCTGGCCGAATTTCATCAAATTACTGCGCGAGAAACACCCTCGGGTGCCGATGCTTGCCTTAAGCAAACCGCCCTTCATGACCGAGACGCACCATCCGGAAGTCACGCGATACCGCCTTGAGCGCCGCGATTTCCTGCGTGAATTGGTGGCCCAATGCCAGCGCGACGGCGATGCGCGCATCGCCTTCCTCGATGGCGGCACGCTTTACGGCGACGACTGGCACGAATGCACGACCGACCAGCGCCACGCTACGGACCTGGGCTTTGCACGCATGGCCGAGCACATCGCGCCGGTTTTGCAATCGCTCCTGGAACGCTGACCCCTCCCGCCGCTATCATTTTCCGGTGCATGCGCGTAATGCTTCAGAGCGCCCGGGCTCTATTACTCGAACGATGGACGAAGCCAACCCCAGTGCCACCCCGCCCCCGCTCAATGCCGGGGAACTCTTCGAGCGCTACGCCTCGGGGGTGGGTAGCTTTTTTCTCGCGCGCGTCGGCGATCCAGAACTCGCGGAAGAACTGACTTCCCGCGTCTTCGTGCAGGTGGTGCAACGCCTGGAGCAGTGCCGCGGCAACGCCTGCGGCTGGATTTGGGCCATCGCCAACAGCATTTTATCGCGCCACTACCGCGACAAAGGCCGCCGTAAGCCGGACGCCGCCGAAGAGCCCGTCTACGTCGATCCACTTCAGTCCGCCGAAAATCGCGAATGGCAAGCCCTGCTGCCGGGCATTCTCGCGGAATTGTCCCCACGCGAGCAGGAACTGGTCTTCTTGAAATTCTTTCAGGACCTCAGCAACCAGCAGATCGCAGAAGCCACCGATCTCACTGTTTCCAATGTGGGCGTAATTCTGTTTCGCGCGCTCAAACGCCTGCGCTCGCGGCTCGAGCCGACAGCCTCGACGCTCGCCAAGGAGCAGGAATAATGGACGCGCCACGCCCGGGCGGCGACCTGCCACCCGATGCAGCCGAAGCCGGCGAACTCGACGCCTTTGGCGAGCGTCTCCGGCGCGCCCGCCCGAAGTTGTCGGGCGAAGCCCTCGCCCGCGTTCGTGCGACTATGGACGCGGAACTCGCGCGCCTCGCTTCTGCGGGCGCCGCGCACCGGCGCGGCTGGCTGGTGCCCTTTGCCCTGGCCCTAGCGCTTTTCGTGGGCATCGCGGTGATCTGGCTGGGCCTCGGTCCGCGGTTTGAAGCGCGCCAGCAAGTGCAGCCAATTCTTGAGCCCGATGGCGGACATGCCGACCCGTCAGCTTCGACTGAAGCGCTTCGGCAGCGCAATAAATTACTCGCGAACTTTGAAGCCACGGACGATCCGAAGGCCCGGCTCGCGCTTGCGGGCGAATTGCGCGGTTTCGGCGGCGCGGAATTTCTCCCGGAAAAAGTGCGCTATTGGGCTGCCATGGGCCTGCTCGAAGCGCACCTTGAATGGCACGCGCCTTATGCGATTCTCGCCGAGAAGAGCACGGGGCCAGCGCCCAGAAATATCGACACGCAGAAACCCGACGAAGAATGGACGGAAGCCCACACCGGTGAAGAGTGGATGCAAGCGCGCCTGCCTGTCGAGCAGCGCCAGCCGGTCAAGCTCTCGCCTGCTGCGCCAAACGCCAAGCCGGTGAATTCACGCGCGTACTGGACGCTCAAGGAAGGCGCGCAAACTGACGTGGCGCAGGCGCTCGCACTTCTGAATTCGATTCGCCAGTCGAGCGGACTTGCCGAAAAAGCTCGCGACTGGTCGTCCGCCTTGGCTTGCAACAACACCAAAGTCACCATCGATGTGCTGGGCAGCTACGCAAAAGGCCAGCCTGCGCAGGTGGTCTTTGATGTGCGCGCAAGCAGCGCGGTCAGCTTCAAGCTGTATCGCCTGCACGACGCCCGGCCGCTTCGAGAACTCTGTCTGCGCATAGGCCGCGATTTTCTGGTCCTGAATCACGCTGCCGCCGACCCAGAGCAACATAGCGCCGAACAAACCTGGCGCGACGTCCCCGACCGGAAAAACACAAAGTCCTTAAGCGCGTTGCGCAAGCTGCCGGATTATCCAGCCGCCGACTTGCTCGGAACCTGGCAGGTGCGCATGGTCGATCTGAAGACCGTTCCCAAACCTGGGCATCTCGGCGACGATCTGGGGAAAAATCCCGAACTCACTCCGGAAAGCAAAGAACGCGAATTCTTCGACGACGCGTGCCTGCAATTCCGCGATCGCATCGAACGCAAATATTGGCTTACGCCAGAAACGCTCTGGCGCCGCGGTCTCACGCCTGATGAAGCGTGGACGACCTGGCAATGCGGACGCATTTTTACGCTGCCTGGCGATGCCCTGAAGGAATCCGGCGCATACGTGCTCGTGGCCGAAGCCAATGGCCAGCGCTTCGCCGCGCCGATTTTGGTCGATGCGCTCATGCTCTCGCTGCGCCGTTCCCGCGAAGGCGCGGCGGTCCTTGCTTGCGACGCGACCGGCAAACTGCCCCTCGCCGGCGCGGACGTGCTCGCCGACCTGGACCTCGCGCCGGTGAAAACCGGCAACGCGGGGCTGGCATTCCTACGCACCTTCGCCGAAGGCTCGCGCGCATTTATCATTCAAAAAGAGGGCCGCTTTGGAGTCAGCGGATTCGGCAGGCTCTTCGACGGCGTAAACCACCCCACCCTGCCTTGGCCACAACTGCCCAACGAAAAATAGCGCAGAAAAAAACGAGGCTGCGTTCGTCACGCAGCCCCGTTCGACCTTGTTGTTTTCCACTGCTTAGCCTTTGCGGCCCATCAACACGCCTACGATATACGCTTCGAGCGCTTCGTAATCGCGCGCGTGGCGGAACTCTTCAACCTTCGATTCGTTCACCCGTTCGACGGCATCCACCAGCAATTCAACAAAGCGCAGGCTGTTCTCAAGGTGTTTCATCGAGACATCCTGGTGCTGCGTGCGCATGGCCTTCACGTCCAATCCCACGTACTCGCCCTTGCGCCCGAAGCCGCCGCGCGCCAGCACCCAGACCTGGTTGAACGCACGGCGAATGTTGACCGCGCCGAACGACTTGTCCTGGTCGTACTTCAGGCCGTCCTGGTCGTTCAAGTGCACGCCCCACAACTTGCCGAGCGACATCGAGTAGGCCATGTCGTCGCTCGGATCGATGCCCAGAAGCATGGAGTGCGCGGACTCGATCAGCACGCCAACGCGCTTCGGATCGACGGTCTGCGCGCCCAAACCGAGGAAGTGCCCCGGCGTAGGCAGATACGCCGCATCCGTCGGTTCATTGGGCTTCATTTCCCCGAGAATCTGAATCGACTTGTCGTGCTCAAGCAGCGCGTTCAGGTACTCGATGTAGCGCTTGTAGCTGTCGAAAGGATCCTTGGCTTCGCGGATGTAGGTGCCTTCGCGCGCGGGCCAGAGCACGATGCGTTTGGTGCCGAGTTCCAGGGCGATGTCAATGCTGCGCAGCGAGCGTTCGATCGCGTACGCGCGGCACTTGGAATCGTTGCTCGTCCAGCCGCCGTCGATCGTGCGCGGGTCTTCCCACAGGCGCGGCGCGACGAATTCCGCCTCAAGGCCGTTGTCTTTCAGCAGCTTCTTCATGCCTTTAACAGCACGGCTCGTCGCGTCGGGCGAAAGGTCCGCGGGGCAGACATCGTCGTCATGGAACTGGATCGCGTCGAAGCCGAGTTTCTTGAAGATTGAAATTTTGCTGTCGAAAGGGAATTCGCTGCGCACCGGCGGGCCGAACGGATCCGCGCCCGGATGCAAATTCCAAGGCCCCACGGAAAATCGGAAGACCCCTTTCCCACATTTAATCTCTGCCATTGCTCTCTCCTTTTTTAGGTTAAATGCGGCCGAACCCGGCCACGCCGTCATTCCACGTTCACAACGGACTTCTTTTTGTGCGACTCAAGCGCCGCAGTGAAGAGCGCATGCTGCAGCGCCGTCTCCTCCGGGGTCACGCAGCCGAACGGCACCTTCTCTTTGCCCTGCGCCAGCTCCACACAGAACGCCGCCCACATCTGCTGAATCGCGTCGCTGAAACCGAACTCGAAAATGTGCCCGGTGATGCTCTTGAAGGCGGTGTGGTAACCCAGGTCTTCTTCACGCCACGCCTGCTCGCCGCCGGGGGTGTAATCCAGCGTGCGCAGCGTCTTCGGATAGCGACTCGAATACTCCATCGAGCAGCGCGTGCCTTTCACGCTTAGGAACCACGTGTTCGTATCGCCGGGCGAGATGCGCTTGGTCGAGATCGTCATCGGAAAATCGCTGTGCCCGTCGTTGGCGGTGCAGAGCAGCGTCGCGTTGTCCCAGGTCTCGCACGCCGCCATGCCGCCCTTCCCGTCCGGGCGTTCCTTCACAATCTTCGACAGCACCGCGCGCACGTCCTTTGGGCGCCAACCCAGGCGCAGCGGAATATGCAGCGCATGCATGCCCAAGTCGCCCATGCAACCGTACTCGCCATTGAACTTCACGATGCGTTTCCAGTTGATCGCCTTGTTCGGATCCATATCGGACGAATGGTGCAGGCCTGCGCTGACTTCGAGGATCGTTCCGAAGCGCCCCGCCTGTGCCGCCTTGATGATCGCCTGCGCGCAGGGGAAAAATGGAAACTCCGACGAGCAACGCACCAGAACCTTCGGATGCGCGCGGATGCACTCCAGAATCTTGGCGTTATCCGCGCGGTCGACGCCAAAGGGCTTCTCGCCGAGCAGGTGCTTTCCCGCGGAAATAATGTCGCAGTACAATCCTGCGTGCAGGTTGTGCGGCACCGCGCAGTAGAGCGCTTCGACGTCCGGATTCGCGAGCAGTTCCTTGTGCGTCACCGCGTACTGCTTGATCGTCGGAAAGTGCTGCTTGAACCAGTCGAAGAGCCCTGCGTTGGTATCGCAGACCGCGACCAATTCGGGCCGCACGGGCAGATCGAGCAAGTGGCACCAGCGCGCAATCGCACTGGCGAACTCGCGCCCCATCAACCCGCAGCCGACGATGCCGAACTTAATTGTGCGCATGGTTCCAACCTTGTGCAAGGTCCGTGTTTTTCACATTGTTACGGAATTTCAGCGCCTCTATAAATTGTCCAATTCCCCTAGAGGCGCGCGGCGCATGCAAGCTTCCGACCCCCGTTGGTACTATCGCAGTTCTGGACAGATGCTTGGTCCCGTAACGACTAACGAGCTGATGCGCCTGGCCAGCGGCGGCCGAATCCGTCCGACCGACGAAGTCTGCGCCGAAATGGGCAACCAATGGCTGCCCGCCTCGACCATCCCCGGCCTGTTTGACGAAGGCGAAGACGAATTGGGCGGAATGCCGGGCCGCATCTGGCGTGACGGCCATGAATTGGTTTTCGAAAAAGGTGTGCGGCTGCCCGATATCTGCCTGAAGACTGGCGCGCCTGCAACCGTGCGCCTGCGTCGGACGCTGTACTGGTGCAACCCCGCTTTGTATTTCCTGTTTCTGCTGAGCATTCTGATTGGGCTCATCGTGATTCTGATGGTGCGCAAGTCGGCGGTCGTGGAACTGCCCTTGAGCGTCGAAGCCGACGACAAGCGCAAACGCGGCATATTGACCGGCTGGATCGTTGCTATCGCTGGCATTGGTCTTTTTGTTTTGGCTGGCGTTTTGAATAATGGGTATCCCGCGATCGGCGGCGCCGTCGCCTTGCTTTTCGGCATCATTTACGGGCTCTATACGGCGCAGGTTGTGCGGCCAAGTCTGATCGACGACCGGATCGTGCGGCTTAAAGGCGTATGCGAAGAATTCCTCAGCCAGTTGCCCCATTTCCGCCGGTAATTGCCTATGCATGCAAAAATCGACGTCATTGCTCCACTGGTTTTTAGCGCGGCCAGCGTGTTGTTCACCTTCAAGCGCGACCGTCAACGCAACCTGTGGCGTCTGTTCGTATTTTTGTGCGTTTTGGTTGGTGGCACGGCCATCGTGTTTGGCACAGAAATCGTAGCCCTGATCTTCGGCGCGGGTCTGCCGCTGTGCGTACCGGTGGTTTACTTTGGCCCGATGGGCGAACGCCAATTCTCGCTGCTCGATGTACTCCTGTTCGTGCTGCTCGAAGGCGGCATGGCCGCGGCCGCGTTCAACACAGGCGTGCAGGTTTAGCGGAAGCGCGTGCACGGCTACCTCGCCACAAATTTCAGGGCTTCATCGACACCCGCGCCGCGGTGCACAATCGCCATAAACGCTTCGGTCATGCCTTTAGGATTGGCATGCTGAATCACGTTGCGCCCGTAGACGATGCCACTGGCGCCCTGCTTCATCAATTCAACGGTGCGGGAGAAAATTTCCCGGTCCGGCGCCCGCCCGCCGCCGCGCGGCAACAGCGGCACGCCCGCGGCCTGCACGACCTTGTGGTACTGCGTTAAATCGTCGCACGGGTCGGCCTTGATGATGTCCGCACCGAGTTCCCGTGCCTGCCGGACCAGCGGCAGAATCTTGCCCAGGTCGCCGTCCACCATGTAGCCGCCAGCCTTCGAATTTTCCTGCATGACCAGCGGCTCGACCATCAGTGGCATGCCGTAGCGATCGCACACCGGCTTAAGCTTGCAGATGTTATCGATGCACAGTTCGTGCAATTCCGGCTGGTCAGGCAACAACAGCAGGTTGACCACCACGCACGCCGCATCCACGCGCAGGGCCTGCTCGACAGGCTCGTCGATCAGTTTGCTGAAGAGCCGCCGCGGCAACTTCGGACCGTAACAGTTGGCCACGTCGGTGCGCAGCACCAGCGCCGGTTTCCGGGGGCCCGCGATACGCTGCAGGATTTCCGCCTGTCCGATGGAAAGCTGGATCGCGTCCGGCGCCGCCGCCACGATGGTCTCAATGGCTTTGGGCATGTCTTCGATGCCCGCCAGAAACGCGCCTTCGTTGAAGAACCCGTGGTCGATCGCGACGTCGAAACATTTGCCCGTCGCGGCAAACAGGCGGTTCATGCGTGCTTTGGGAAACGACATGGCCACTCCTTCAAGTCGAATGGGTCAGGCGCCGACGCGCGCGCCGATCTCATCGGCGTTACGGCCCAGCTGCGTCTCGAGCACGAACGGACCTTCGCGCACAAAAAGTTCCACGAGAAAAGACGCCGGGTGGCCGTTCAGGTCGAGGATGCGAGTGAGGCGCAAAAGCGGCGCGCCCTTTTTGCAGCCCAGGCGTTCCGCCGTGCGGCCTTCCGCCGCGACCGCGTAAAAGCGCTGCACTCCGCCCACCACATGCAGGTTGAAGCGCTGCTGCATCACTTCGTACAGCGAACGCGTATTCAGTTCGGCGACTTCCAGGCCCGGCATGCAATTCGACGCGATCCAGGTGTGTTCCAGGAAGCACGGTTGGCGTTGCACCGAGCGCAGGCGCTCCAGGTGCAGCCAGGTGCGCGCCGGACTCTCGTCTTCCAAAATCGGTGTGCCGGTGACCTGCTCCGCGCCCAAAACCTTCGTTTCCAATTTCATGCGCTTGGCCGCAAAGGCAGCCGTCGTACCGACCATGGAAAAGAAGCCGACCGCTGGCCGCGGCTCCGCGACAAAGGTGCCCTTGCCGCGGCGCTTCATGATCAGGCCTTCGCGCACCAGGTTGTCGAGCGCCTGGCGCACGGTTGGACGGGTGACGCCGAACTGGCGGCACAAGTCGTGCTCGCCGGGGAGTTGCTTGCCGGGTTCCCAGCGCTCCGTTTTGAGCTGCTGGCGGAGCCGTTCGGCGACCTGGTGGTACAGGGGCACGGGGGAGGTGAAGTCGAGCGCCATGTAGTCAATATGTCATGTTGTAATGACAAGTCAAGAAGGTGCTGACAAGTTCGCAAGGAAATCTCTTAATTCAAGTTTACACAAGGGTTTGCCAATGCGAAATTTTAGCGGTCAGGAACGGGCTGCTTGTGACATTTCGACTTCCAGCGCCTTCAATAGGGCTTCGAATTCGTCTTCCAGATCCTTAAGGCCCTTCCCGATTTCCTCGGCGCTGCCCAGCTTTTCGGCGTGCTGCAACTTGGCCGCCAGCGCGCACAGCCGCCGCGCGCCCAACAGTCCACTCGAGCCCTTCAAATCGTGTGCGCACTTGGCCAATTGTTTGAAATCGCCGGCCTTAAGCAGTCCGCGCATCTCGACAAAGCGCGCCTGCGCTTCTTCGATGAAGCGCCGCATGATGCTTTCCAGCACCATCGGATCGTCACCCAAGCTCTTGCGCAAGTCCTGCAGGTAAACCGTGTCGAGCGAAAGCTCCGGCGGCGCCGCCGCAATGACCTGCGAAGCCGTCATACTGAGCGCGGGCTTTGGGGCAGCGGGCGGGGCCGGTGGCGGAAATTTACCGCCAGCCTGAGTCAGTTGCTGAATGCGCGCCTGCAGGTCTTCCACGGAGAACGGCTTGGTCAGGTAATCATCCATTCCGGCGGCAAGACAAATGTCGCGGTCGCCCTTCATCGCGTGCGCCGTTACGGCCACGATCGGGATGCGCTTGCCTGTGCCTGCTTCGCGGCGGCGAATTTCCGCGCTCGCTTCGTAGCCGTCCATCACCGGCATCTGGCAGTCCATCAGCACAAGATCGAAGCTGTTTTGCGCGAGCACCTCGAGCGCTTTCTGGCCGTTTTCCGCGGACTTGCTATCGCAGCCGAGTTTCTTCAGCATCGCCAGGATCACCTGCCGGTTGATCGGGTTGTCCTCGACAATCAACACGCGCACCCCGGCCTTCGGTTCTTCCTTGGGAATCATGGCGGTGCCGGCCTTGCGCGGCGCGTCCACCGCCAGCGCCGCATTCGCGGATTCAGCTGCGGCGGAAGGCAGCACGTGCGCTTCGGCGGCCAGGGTCTCCGCCGACATCGGTTCCAGGCGCACCCAGAACCAGAAGCGCGTGCCCTTGCTCGGTTCGCTCTCGAAGCCGATTTCCCCGCCCATCAGTTCGACCAGTTGTCGGCAGATCGCCAGGCCCAGCCCCGTCCCGCCAAAGCGCCGCGTCATGGAGCCGTCGGCCTGCGTGAAGGGCTGGAAGAGCCGGTGCTGTGCTTCGAGCGGGATGCCGATCCCCGTGTCTTCGACTTCAAACTGCAGTTGCGCGCTGCCGGTTTCGTCCCGGAAGGCGCTGACGCGCAGCGTCACGCGGCCTTGCTCGGTAAACTTGATTGCGTTGCCGACCAGGTTTAGCAGGATCTGGCGCAGCCGCCCCGCGTCGCCTTTGAGCAGCGAAGGCACTTCCGCGGCCACATCCAGGTCCAGGTCGATGCCCTTGACCTTGGCGCGCGTCGACAGGATCTCGAAAACACCGCGCAGCACATCCTGCAATTCGAAGGCGTGCCGCTCGATCGCCAGCTTGCCCGCTTCGATCTTGGAGAAGTCCAGGATGTCGTCGATCACGCTCATCATCGCGTCGGCGCTGGAACGCACCGAGCGCGCGTATTCGCGCTGCTCCTTCGAAAGCGGCGTCTCCAGCAGTAATTCGGTCATCCCAATGACGCCGTTCATGGGCGTGCGGATTTCATGACTCATGTTGGCCAGGAATTCGCCCTTCACGCGGCTCGCTGCCAGGGCCTTGTCGCGTGCGTCTTTCAAGTCCGCGGCCTGTTGCTCAAGCTGCTTGGTGCGCTCTTCGACGCGCTGCTGCAATGTGGCGTTAAAGGAGCGCAGTTCGGCGTCGCGCGCCTGCAGGGCCGCGCGCATGCGGTCATAGGCGCGGGCCAGCTTGCCGATCTCGTCCATGTGCGGATCGTTGAGCGTGGCGCTGAAGTCGCCGTGCGAGAACTGTTCGGTGACCCCGGCGAGGTTCTCAAGGCGCCGCGTCCATGTGCGGATCGCGAAGAACGTCGCCACGCCGCACAACGCCGCCAAAAGCAAAAACACCGCGACCACGCGCTCGGTCTGGCGCTGCAAGGCTTCCTGCATCGGGCGGGTCGAAAGCGCCACCACCACGCGCCCGAGCACCTGTTTGGTCCCCGGCGGTGCCGCGCCCGGATCCGGATGCGGGGCGAATTCCAGCGGAGACATCACGGTCTCCACGGGCGCTTCGCCAAGGAAGTATTGCGTGCCCTCTCCCGGGAGGTTCTGGCTGTAGCGCTTCCAGGTCTGCTCGTCGAGCGTGGCCTTGGCGCACAAGCGGTCCTTGGAATCATAAATCGCGATGAAGATGACGTTGCTGTTCTTGAGAAAGCTTTGGGCGAGGTGGTCCAGACTGTCGACGTCTTCAACCGCCAGCGGCAGCTCGGAGGCCCCCGCCACGCCGATCGCGATGGCGTTGGCGTTGTGCCGGTATTCCGTCTCCACGCTCCGGTTCATCAAAGCGATGCTGGAACACGCGGCAATGGTCAGGCCCAGCGCGAGCAGCGCGGTGCCCAGCATCGTCGCGCGCACCCACAAGCTCAAGTTGCTGAACCAGCGTAGCATATGCGGCGCCTTTAGTGCGGACCGATGACCTCCGCGGCTTTGCGGATGACATCGTCATTCATCTTCAACGATAGCTTCTCTGCCACGATCAAGTTAATCGAAACCTGAAAACGTGGCACCCAAACCACGAACTTTGAGTGGTCCAGGGTAGGGGTTCCAGTCCCAGTACCCATCAATTGACGTGCCATTTCGGCTGCTTGTTCTCCCTGCACCTGTGGGGATATCCCAACTCCAAGCAGCGCACCCGCTTTCACGAAGGGAAGTGAAAACCCAAAGATCGGCACCTTGCGCCTCATTCCTTCTAAAAGCAACGCACGCACCGTGTTGGAGTTGTATTTTGCAGAATCGGGGCTAGTCCAGACCAAGTCCGGTTTTTTCTCAAATAGAGCATTCGAAGCCTTCGCAAAGCCATCGAAGTCCTCCATTGCGACGGCTTCCAAGCGCCAGGCCCCAGGCACAGCGGCCCGCACATCCTTTAGCATGCGCTGGTCTTTCTCCGAATTGCGATTGTAGAGAATGCCCACGGTCCGGGTGTTGGGCAGCGCTTCGTTGATCAGATCGAACTGCGCCCGCAGCGGCACATCGACCACCACGCCCTGCGCCGGATGGCCCTTGTTCAGGCCCGCGCTTTCCGGGTCGGCGACCATGCAATATTCGAGCGGCAGTTCGTCCGGCACACGCCGGTGCAGACCTTCCGCGGCTTCCGTACCGATCGCCACCGCCAGCGGCCGCTCGGTGGCGCTCAGCGTCTTGAGGTCGCCATCGCTCAGGTCTTCCAGCATCACGCTGTTGACTTTGAAGCCGGAGTCCTTGAGCTGGCGTTCCAGCGTCTTGCACGTTTCCTGATAAGGTTCGGCATCGCTGCTCACCACAATCAGCACTTCGGAGGCTTCCATCTTCGAGCCGCAGAGACACGCCAGCAGCGCCAGGCCGAGACACAGGAACGGCAGGCCATCCCGGCCGCGGCGCAACGCGTCCGCGGACCCCCGTGCTGTCTGTTGTGCTAACCTGCCCTGCATCAATCCTGCACTCCGTTAAAACTTGAACTGGAAGCGCGCGAAGAACGTGCGCCCCGGCGTCTCATGGCTGCTGAACGAACCGATCGGCCGCACCGAAGTATCCGTGTCATTCAGAATGTCGGTAACGCCGGTCATTAATTCAAAACGGCCTTTGTCGAAGCGCTTCGAGACCGTGAAGTCCAGGCGGTTGGTCGGCGCGACGCTGGCCTCCTGATTTCCAGAATCGCCCGCGTTCACATCCGCATGCGCGTAGTTCAGGTTAAGCGTCACCTCATGCGGCAGGTAGGCGCGTCCCGTCACCCCGAAATTGTGCGTGGCTGGGCGCAGCGCGCGCAGGGCCTGGTCCGAGCGGTCCGTATACAATCCGTTGTAGCCGTACCAAACCGAGAGCCGCCCCAGCTTGCGCTGCAGCATCAGTTCCAGTTCGCCACCATAGGCCTTCGCGCCATCAATGTTATCGATCGTGGAATTGCGGATCGGTATGGGCCCCAGAGAGGTATGGGTCGTGACGCCGCCGGCGAGATCGTTCATGCGCTGTGTATAGCCGTCCGCGCGCAAGGTCAGCCCGTCGGCCAGGCGCCCGGTGTAGCCCACTTCATAGGACCACAGCTCTTCATTCTTCAAGCCGCTGCTTGGATTGATGTTCAGGGCATACACGTTCGGGCCGGGGATGAAGAAGCGCCCGGTCTCGGCTTCGCGCAAGCCGATGTAAGGCGTGCGGAAAGACTTGGCCACGCTGAAGCGCAGCATGTGCCGGTGGTCTTCCGTCGCGGCAAAGAGCACCGACGTGCGGCTGGCCCAGTCGATTTGCGTTTCCGAATAATCGTCGCCGCGCAACTGCGCTTCCAGCGTCACGCGCTTGTTCGCTTCCCAGCGGTAGATGCCAAAGATCCCGGCGAAGTACTCCGCCGTCGGGACGCCGTGAAAGTTGATCTGCGGCGTGAGGTAATTGTCGAGGTCGATGTCCATGCGCCGGACATTCATGCCTAAAGTCAGCTTGTGGCCATCAAAGGGCTCGTAGTTCACCTGCGCTTCAAAGTCGTTCTGCGCGGTGCGGCTGCGCTGCAGGCTGGGCTGGTCGGTGTAGGAGAAATTCCCGAACCACTGCATGTAACCCGAGAAATGCGTGTTGAACTCGTGGTCCACGCGCGCAAACGCCCGCGTGGTGCTCAACAGCCCCATGCCGCCGGGCTCAAAGCCCAGGAAATCGAAGTCACCCTGGCGCTGGTATTGGTACCCCAACCCCATCGAGAAGACTGTCTTGTCGGCCAGATCCCGCGTGGCCACGCCGTCGAAGGCGCCTTCCTTGTTCCAGTCATGCGAATTGAAATTCGCATTCGGGATCGCCTCGGAGGAGGACTTTTCCTGCGTATAGCCGTAGGACGTGCGCCACTGCCACGCGCCCTTGCTCGCCCCCCAGCGCAATTCGTTGTAGGTGTCGCCGTTGTTGTCCGTGGTGCTCGTGCCCAGAAAGCCCTGGGTGTCCTTGGGCTTCTTGGTGATCACGTTGATTACGCCGTTGAACGCATTCGCGCCCCAGGCCGCGCCGCCGGGGCCACGCACGACTTCGATGCGTTCGATGTCTTCCATGAAGATCGGGTAGCGCGTGAATTCCGGGCCGCCAAAGATCGGGCTCTCGGCATTGCGTCCATCGATCACCGTGAGCGTGCGGTCCGAGAAAACGTCGTGCAGGCCGCGCACGCCAACCGCATACCGGTTGCGATCCGCGCGCAGCACGTCCATGCCCGGCATGAACTGCAGCACTTCCGGAATCCGTTGAAGTCCGCTGTAATGGATGTCTTCGGCGGTGATCACACTCACCGGCGCCGACGATGCTGTGATCGGTTCGGCGGTTCGCGACGCCGAGACGACTTCGGGCAGATCCTGGAACATGAGCAGTTCGTCGCCGCCGGACTTGGCTTTGGGCGGCACTGGCGGTCCCACTTCTTCCGCTGCCAATGGCAGACATCCGAAGCACGCCAGCATCAGCCACCCCAAGGTCGCTGGACGCACGACGGAAGCACTTCGGCGATATACATGCGGATTTAGCATGGCCGGCCCCCTTCTCTCGTAAACGCAATAGAACGCAGGAGATAATGGGCTTTTACAAGTCCGTATAGTAGGTTTTCCAAACGCGTTTCAGCGCCGGGAAGGCCTCGCAAATGTGTTGTCCCGTTCGGCATGACTCACCTCAAACCCAACCTTGCGGCCGCGCTAAAACTTAAACTGGAAGCGCGCGAAGAAGGTCCGTCCCGGCGTATCGTGGCTCGTGATCGCTCCAATCGGCCGCACCGATGTATCCGTGTCGTTCAGGATGTCGGTGACGCCGGTCATCAATTCAAAACGGCCCTTGTCGAAACTCTTGGACACCGTGAAATCGAGCCGGTTGGAAGGCGCCACCGAAGTATTGAAGTTGCCAGAGTCGCCTATATTGCGGTCGGTGTGCTTGTAGTTCAGGTTTAAGGTCACTTCGTGTGGCAGGTACAAGCGCCCGGTCAGCCCGAATTTGTTGGCGGCGGGAGGCAAGGCCCGCACGGGCTGGTTGGTGCGGTCGGTATAAAAGCCGTTGTAGCCGTACCACGCGGAGAGCCGGCCCATTTTGCGCTGCACGATCAATTCGATCTCGCCGCCGTAGGCCTTCGCGCCATCAATGTTGAAGATCTGGGTCGTGGCAAAAGGAATCGGCGGCACCCGCATCACGCTGGTCACCGCGCCCGCCAGTTGGTTCATGCGCTGCGCGTAGCCATCGGCGCGCAAGGTAATCCCGTCGGCCAGACGGCCCGTGTAGCCTATTTCATAGGACCACATTTCCTCGTTCTTCAGATCGTGATTTGGAGAAACAAAGAACGGAATCGGGCTCAGGCCAGCCTGCGGCGGGCGGACCACATCCAGGTCGCGCAAGCCGATGTAGGGCGTGCGGAAGGACTTGGCCACGCTGAAGCGCAGGTTGTGCCGGTGATCTTCCGTCGCTGCGAAGAGCACCGAAGCGCGGCTGGCCCAGTCGGTCTGGGTCTCCGAGTAATCGTCGCCACGCAACTGCGCTTCCAGCGTCACGCGCTTGTTGGCTTCCCAGCGGTAAATCCCGAACAATCCCGCGAAGTACTCCGTTTGCGGCGCGGTGGGAAAATCAACCTGGCTGGGGTCATAATTGTGCAGATCGATATCCATGCGCCGGACATTCATGCCCAGCGTCAGCTTGTGGCCGTCGAAGGGCTCGTAGTTCACCTGCGCTTCGAAGTCGTTCTGCGCGGTCGTGCTGCGCTGCAGGCTGGGCTGGTCGGTATAGGCGAAATTCCCGAACCACTGCATGTAGCCCGAGAGGTGCGCGTTGAATTCATGGTCGATGCGCGCGAACGCCCGCGTGGTGCTCAAGAGTCCCATGCCGCCGGGCTCATAGCCCAGGAATTCGAAATCGCCCTGGCGCTGGTACTGATAGCCCAGGCCCATCGAGAAGACCGTCTTGTCGCCGAGGTCCCGCGTCGCCACGCCGTCGAACGCGCCTTCCTTGTTCCAGTCGTTCGACTTGAAATTCTGATTGGGGATCGCTTCGGCGGAGGACTTCTCCTGCGTGTAGCCGTACGACGTCCGCCAGGCCCATGCGCCCTTGCTCGCGCCCCAGCGCAACTGGCTGTAGGTGTCGCCATTCTGGTCCGTGGTGTCGGTGCCCAGGAAGCCTTGCGTGTCCTTGGGCTTCTTGGAAATCACGTTGATCACGCCGTTGAAGGCGTTCGCGCCCCACGCTGCGCCGCCGGGGCCGCGCACGACTTCGATCCGGTCGATGTCTTCCATGAAGACCGGATAGCGCGTGAATTCCGAGCCCCCGAAGATCGGGCTTTCCGCGTTGCGGCCATCGATCAGCGTCAGGGTGCGGTCCGAGAAGACGTCGTGCAGGCCGCGCACGCCGACCGCATAGCGGTTGCGGTCCACGCGTAGCACATCCATGCCCGGGACAAATTGCAGGATCTCGGGAATCCGCTGCAATCCGCTGTAATGGATGTCTTCGGCGCTGACCACGCTTACCGGCGCGGAAGACGCGGTGATCGATTCCGGCTTGCGCGAGGCCGAGACGACTTCCGGCAGATCCTGGAACAGGAGCAATTCGTCGCTGCCGGGCTTGGTGGGCTTCGGCGTCGGCGCGGGCGGACCGACTTCTTCCGCCGTGAGCGGTCCTAAAGCAAGCCCCGCCAGCAGCAATACCAGGCCAAACAAAAGGCGATCCGGCGCTAAACGCCACATTGATTCATCCCCATTTATTACCAAACTTTTATAGAAGCGTTGAGATAGCGGACCTCGACGAAGGTTACAGTGGTTTTCAATGCGCAGGGTGCGAGCCGTAACTGGTCGAATCCGCCCGGTGAGCTACGCTCTCCCCTGCCCGCCTGACCCAACCAGGAGCCCGCCCCAATATGCGCATCGCCCCGTTCACGGTCGACATCACCCCGCCGCTGAAACAGCCCCTCGCCTACGGGCCGAACACCAAGGTTGATTCGCCCGTCTACCTGCGCGGGCTGGTGCTCGAAGACGGTCCCGTGCGGGCGGTCCTGTGCAGCGCCGACCTGATCGGCTTGTATGGCCCGGCCTATCCGCAATGGCGCAAGGCCCTCGCCGCCGCTGCGAAGGTCCCCGAACGCAACTTCCTGATCCATTCTGTGCATCAGCACGACAGCATGCAGCCGCTCGCGCCGGAACTGGTCAAACAAGTCAGCCACTATGGCGACAGCGTGGCCAACGAAGCGCGCGGCTGGGAAGAGCTGATCGCGCGCGGTGTCGCCGGCCTGCGCGACGCCGTGCGCCCCGGCAAGAAAGGCGCGTGGCTCACCGTTGAAGGCCTGGGCACCGCCGAACGCCGCCTGAGCCAGTTGGCTTCCAACCGCCGCATGATCGGCAAAGACGGCAAGCTCTGGACGACGCGCTGGAGCCAGAACGTGCTGCCTGAACTCTGGCGCGAACCCGTCGGGCTGATCGACCCCATATTGCGCAGCATCGGTTTCTATGGCCCCCGCGGGAAACTCGCGGCCACGCTGCACTTCTACGCCACGCATCCACAGGTCTCGCATGGGCGCTTCATGGCCGGCGCCGATGTTCCCGGCGCGGCACTCGACGCGCTCTACAAGCAGCAGCGCGGCGCGGGCACGCACGCGTACTTCACCGGCTGCGCGGGCGACATCACGTTCGGCAAGTACACGCTGGGCGCGGACAAAGTGAAGAACAAGACCGTGCTCGGCGCACGCCTAGGCGCAGGTCTCGTCGCGAACACGCAGGCGCTGACCTCGGTCGACGCCGGCAAGCTCTCGCTGCGCCACCTCACCATTCCGGTCGCGCTCAACCCGCTGATGGGCCCCGCGCGACACAAGCCGGAACTTGCCAAAGCGACCTCGCGCTATGGCGCCGGCTGGCAGGCGCTCTTTCTGCACATCGCCCAGAATTGGAAGCGCTATGGGCACGCCACCATCGCGCGGCTTTCCTTGGGACCCAAGGTCCACGTGCTCTCGCTGCCCGCGGAAAACGCCGTCGCCTACCAGCTCTACGCGCAGAGCCTGATCCCCGAACACTTCCTCGCCTGCGCCGGTTACGGCGACGGGACCCTGCACTACATTTGCACCGACGAGATGTTCCCGCAGGGCGGCTACGAACCGGGCGTCTCGTTTGCCAAGCCGGGCTTCGAAAAACCGTACAAGGCCGCCATCGCGCAGGTCCTCTCCGACCTGCAATAGCCGCCGCGTGTGCCATAAAGAGGAAGCCGCCCGCCCCATGACCGTCACCGTAAATGGCAAACCCCAGGCGCTGCCCGACAGCGCGACCGTCGCACAGTTGGTCGAAGCCCTCGGCTTCGGCGAGAAGCGCGTCGCGGTCGAAGTGAACCTCGCGCTCGTCACCAAGAAGGAATGGCCCGCGACGATCCTGAAGGACGGCGACAAAATCGAAGTCGTCTCCTTCGTCGGCGGCGGATAAGTCCTTGTCGTGGGTGGCCCAGGCCGGAGCGTCAACGAGGCCTGGGTTCGGTGAGCGCAGCGAACCGAACAAGAAGCCCCTCCTCAGTCGCCGTTCCACAGTACCTCTCCGCCCACGCGCATGATGCGGCTTCTTGTGCGCTTCGCGCACCCGGCCCTCACTCCGTTCCGGGCCGGGCCACCCTTGATTGTCATTGCCGTCCGTGCCGCCACCTCTCCCAATAGCCAGTAGCCAAAAGCCACGAGCCAGCTTCGCTCCATTTGTCAGCACCGGCCTCGCACGCTACGCTCTTCCCCAGTGGAGCGGGTCCCGCGAAGGAGCAACGATGTCTTACACCTCGTTCAAAATCGGCACCTACGAACTGCGCTCGCGCCTGTTCCTCGGCACGGGCAAATTCCCCAGCCTCGAAAGCATGCGCCAGGCGCTCGACGCCAGCGGCTGCCACGTCGTCACCGTCGCGGTGCGGCGCGTCGAAATGGGCCAGAAGCACGCCGAAGCGCTGCTCGATTACATCGACCCCAAGCGCTACATCATCCTGCCCAACACGGCGGGCTGCTTTAACGCGGCCGACGCGGTCCGCTCCGCGCGCCTGGCCCGCGAAGCGCTCGATGTCTCGTGGGTCAAGCTCGAAGTCCTCGCCGACAAAAAGACGCTGCTCCCCGATCCCATCGGCACACTCGAAGCCTGCGAGACGCTCTGCAAGGACGGCTTCCAGGTGCTCTGCTACACTTCCGACGATCCGATCATGGCGCGGCGCATCGAAGCAGCCGGCGCGGCGAGCGTCATGCCGGCGGGCTCGCCGATCGGTTCGGGCCAGGGCATCCTCAATCCCAACAACATCCGCATCATTCTGGAAACGATCAAGGTCCCGGTGATCGTCGACGCCGGCGTTGGCACCGCGAGCGACGTGGCGATCGCGATGGAACTGGGCGCCGAAGGCGTGCTCCTGAATTCCGGCGTCGCGCTGGCGAAAGATCCGGTGGCGATGGGCCGCGCGATGGGTCTGGCCTGCGAAGCGGGCTACCTCGCCGCGCGCTCCGGCCGCATTGCGAAGAAACTGTACGCGACGGCCTCGAGCCCCTGGGAAGGCCTGATCGCGCCGGCCACGCGCCCGGCCCCCGAAGGCATTCCGGGGGAGTAGCGGCACTTAAAGCACCGCGCCTTCGGGATCGGCGGGGACCCAGCACGCCGGCTTTTGCGGATGAACTTTGATCTTAAATTCACCGGTTTCCGGGCAACGCTTGAAAGTATCCGCCGAAACGGGGCCCGCGATTTCGTAGGGCTTCCCGTCGATCTCGTAGGCCAGCCTCAAACTATAAACAGAGCGCGCCGGCTGACTGAATTTCCGGCGCACCTGCGCGGTGACGGTCACGCCTTCGAGGTACGCCGTTTTGCGCGCACTGAAATACAGCTGGAAATAAATTTCCAAGCCAATCGCGCCGGCCAGAAGAAACCCTTCCGCCACCGCGCGATACAGGCCCTGCAAACTGCTCCCCGCGATGGGCACGACCACCAACCCGACCGCGAACTGGAGCCGGAATAGCCAAATCGTGACGCGGTAGGGTTCGTAAATGTCCGGAGGCATTGGTTCGCCGAACTCCAAAATTGACCTGCGAAACTTCGACTACAAAACTATAGCCCTGCAGGCGCAAAAACCCAGCCGTCGCGGCTGAAAGCCACGGTGCCGTTCAGCCTGCTTCAGCAGGCTTCGAGAAGTTGTTTGCCACCACCTTCAGGTGGTTGGAGCAGGGCAGTTAAAGAAGGAAATCCTCACGCCGTGGCCGTCGGGCAAGTGCGGCGAGAGCCGGCGGGTGGCCAGGCCCGGAACGAAGTGAGGGCCGGGTTCGCGGCGCGCAGCGCAGCCGGCCCACTCGACGCTCGGTGTGTGCCGTCCAGCGCTCCCCAATTCGCGGATTCGCGTCCTTAAATGGATTCGATCCGCCGTTTGGGTGCCATGGGTCGCGGTTGTTGGCGACCCATGCCGCCGTGGGCAAAGCGGCGTGAACGCGGCTTGCCCGCCGTGGCCGTGGTGCCACTGGCTGCGGTCGTTCGCAGCCAGTGCGCCGTCCAGAGATAACCAATTCGCGGATGCGCGTCCTTAAATGGATTCGATCCGCCGTCCGGGTGGCCTGCGTCGCGGTCGTTCGCG
>Ga0265314_10000460_pt1 | contig 54250 bp, 47 predicted proteins | sample 4126metaG_FD_203106 | JGI IMG/M metagenome (GOLD analysis project Ga0265314, IMG submission 203106) | Rhizosphere microbial communities from Carex aquatilis grown in University of Washington, Seatle, WA, United States - 4-1-26 metaG | ecosystem: Host-associated > Plants > Roots > Rhizosphere >... | reverse complement strand
CGGGGAGGAGGTGCTGCACCTTGAGATTGCGCTCGGCTACCAGCACCGGGGCATCGAGGAGGCCCTCGCCGGGGGTCCGCACCGCACGACGATGAGCCGGATGGAGGTCGTGGCCGGCGACACGACCGTCGGCCACGCGACGGCCTACAGCTCGGCGATGGAGGCCCTGGCCGGCACAGAGGTGCCGCTGCGCGCGCAGTGGCTTCGCGCGATCGCCCTCGAGCTGGAGAGGCTCGCCAACCACACGGGCGACCTCGGGGCGCTGGCCAACGACGTGGCGTTCATCCCCACGGCGTCGGCGTGCGGGAAGATCCGCGGCGATTTTCTCAACCTGACCGCGCTCATCTGCGGCAACCGATTCGGGCGCGGGCTCGTGCGGCCGGGAGGCTGCCGGCACGACCTCGAGGCGGAGCGCCTGTCGCGGCTCGCGTCGCGCCTTGAGGAGGCGCTCTCGGAGGTCGAGGCGGCCGCGGGATGGATGTGGGACGCCTCGTCGGTTCGCTCGCGCTTCGAGGACACCGGCACCATCTTCGCGAAGCAGGCCTCCGACCTCGGCATGGTGGGTCCCGCGGCAAGGGCCTGCGGCCTCGTCCGCGACGTCCGCTTCGACCATCCGGCGGGCTGGTACCGCCTCGCCCAGGCGCCGGTGGCCGTCTGGCCGGGCGGCGACGTGTTCGCGCGCACCCGCGTCCGGTGGCTTGAGGTGCAGCGCTCGGGCCGTTTCCTTCGCGAGCAGCTCGGCTCGCCCGTCGAGGGCCAGGTCTTCGAGGCGGCGGCGCCGGCTAGGCCCGACACGCTCGCCGTGTCGATGGTCGAGGGCTGGCGCGGGGAGATCTGCCACGTCGCCCTCACCGGCCCGCAGGGGCGGCTTCGGCGCTACAAGATCGTCGACCCGTCGTTCCACAACTGGATCGGGCTCGCGCTGGCGCTGCGCGGCGAGGCGATTTCAAATTTTCCGATCTGCAACAAGAGCATGAGCCTGTCCTATTGCGGGTTCGACCTCTGATCCGCCCCCCACGATGCCCCGGTACGCGATCGACATTCTAACCCACCGCCTAAGGCGAGGCTGCGAGACCATGGCCTACCCGAAGGGCCCGCCCGCGCCCCTGCCGGACCGCCACGGGGGCGCCCTGAGGGTCGACGCCGCCAAGTGCCCGCAGGGGTGCGGCGAGTGCCTGGACGTGTGCCCGACCGAGGCCATCGCGCAGCCGTCTGGCGGGGGGGTCCGGCTTGACCTCGGGCGCTGCCTCTTCTGCGCGGAATGCGTCGCGGCCTGCCCCCACGGTGCCATCACCCAGACGGGGGACCACAGGATGGCCGTGAGACGCCGCGAGGACCTCATTCTGGGCGCCCCGGGCAGCGAGGAGGTCCGGCTGGCGGCGGCCCTCGACCTGCGGCTGCGCAAGCTCTTCGGGCGCTCGCTGCGCCTGCGCCAGGTGAGCGCGGGCGGCGACGGGGCGGAGGAGGCCGACCTCAACGTCCTCGGCACGATAGGGTGGGACATCGGCCGCTTCGGGATCCAGTTCGTGGCGTCGCCCAGGCACGCGGACGGCCTCGTCGTCACGGGCCCCGTCTCGAGGAACATGGAGCTGGCCCTCAAGAAGACGTGGGACGCGATGCCCGAGCCGAAGATCGTCATCGCGGTCGGTGCCGCCGCGGTTTCCGGCGGCCCGTTCATCGGCAGTCCCGAGGTCAGGGGCGGGGTGGGGGCCGTTCTTCCCGTCGACCTCTACATCCCCGGCTGGCCGCCTCACCCCTTGACGATCCTCGACGGGCTCCTGCGCCTCTTGGACAGGCTTGACGGCTAGGAGCGGCCCCCCGGGACCGGGCGTGACAAAGCCCGCGCCGGCTGGCACGCTCCTCTTCCCCTCGCGGTCGGAGCCCCTTTTCACCGATGAAGACACCCCACAGGATCGGCCTTGCACTGCTAACAGCCCTGGCGTCATGGGCGCTGCCCGCCCAGGCGGCCGCCGACGACGCGCCGAGCCCGCTGCCGCACTTCGAGCAGAGGGACGGCAGGCACGCCCTCTTTGTCGACGGGGCGCCCTTCCTCGTCATGGCGGGCCAGTGCAACAACTCGAGCGCGTGGCCCTCGACCCTGCCGGGCGTATGGTCGGCGATCGAGCGGCTCGGCGCCAACGCCCTTGAGGCGCCCGTTTATTGGGAGCAGTTCGAGCCCGAGGCGGGGCGCTACGACACGACGATCGTCGACACGATGCTCAGGCAGGCACGCGAGCACCACGTGCGGCTCGTGCTCCTGTGGTTCGGGACGTGGAAGAACGGGAGCTCGCACTACGAGCCGCTCTGGGTGAAGGCCAACCCGGAGCTAAGCCCGAAGATCATCGGGAAGTCCGGGCTGCGGGTCGATTCGCCCTCTCCCCATTCCGCGACGGCCCTCGCCGCCGACAGCAAGGCCTTCGCGGCCCTCATGCGCCACCTGAAGGCCGCCGACTCGCCGCACACCGTCATCCTGGTCCAGGTCGAGAACGAGTCGGGGGCCTGGAACAGCATCCGCGACTATTCGCCGGCCGCCGAGGCCCTCTTCGGGCAGCCCGTCCCGACCGACCTGCTGGCGGCCCTCGGCATGGGCTCGAAGGCGGGCGGAAGCTGGAGGAAGGTGTTCGGCTCCGACGCGGACGAGTATTTCCACGCCTGGTCGGTCGGGCGCTTCGTCGGCCAGGTGGCGGCCGCGGGGAAGGCGGAGTACGCGCTTCCCATGTACACGAACGCGGCGCTGCGCGACCCGATCGCGCCCGGGCCTGCGGGCACCTACGAGAGCGGCGGTCCCACGGACAACGTGCTGGCGATCTGGAGGGCCGCGGCGCCCGCCCTGGACGCCCTGGCGCCCGACATCTACCAGCCGGACAGCGCCCACTACCGCCGGGTGCTCGAGCTCTACGCGAGGCCCGACAACCCGCTCCTTGTCCCGGAGAACGGCGGCTCGCCCTTCTACGCGCGCATGTTCTTCGCGGCCCTCGGCAGGGGCGCGGTCGGCTGGGCTCCCTTCGGGATCGACCGGGGCGCGGACGGCTACGTCCCGTTGACGGCCCGAAAGCCCGACGAGGATCCCCTGGCTCAGTTCGCGGTCAATTACCGGATGGTTGCACCGATCATGCGCGAGGTCGCCCGGGCCAACTTCGAGGGCAGGCTGCAGGCCGTCGCCGAGGAGCTGGGCGAGCATACCCAGACGATGGTCTTCGGGCCGTGGAAGGCGGTCGTCACGTACGGGGTCCCCCCCTTCGGCAACGGCGCAGAGCCCCGCGGCAACCCCGAGCCCACGGGCCGTGCACTTGTCGCCAGCACCGGTGAGAACGAGTTCCTGGTGGCGGGTCACGCGTGCAGGGTGGACTTCCTCCCGTCGGAGCCCGGCTCCAAGGCCCAGCGGGAATTCCTGCGCGTGGAGGAGGGGTCGTACACGAACGGCGCCTTCAAGCCCACGCGGATCTGGAACGGCGACCAGACGGACTACGGTCTGAATTTCGCGTCGGCGCCGGTCGCGCTGCACGTGCGATTGGGGACCTACTAGACCTTCTTCTTGTCGTAGAAGACCCGCAGGTCGAGCGGTTCGCCGGGCAGGAGCTCCTTGGCGCGCTTCAGGGCGTTGCGCGTGGCCACGGTGGCGTTGGACTCGGCCGGGAATATGTTCTCCCGGCCGATCTTCTGCAGGAGCCCGCTGTTCTCAAGGACGCGGGTGACATCGGGGTTGCTCCCGCTGATCAGCAGGTAGCGGCTGGTCTCCCGGAGGTAGTCGTAGAGGCTCTCGAGCGCCATCACGGTGGACGCGTCGAGGTGCCGGGCGTTCTTCATCCGCAGTATGAAGACCCTTATGTTCTGGTTCTCGGCGAGGCTGCGCACCTGCTCCTGGAACAGGTCGGCGGCGCCGAAGAAGAGTTCGCCCTCGACGTGGATGATGGAGATCTGGGGGTGGGGGCGCTGGTTGGGGTCGCTCAGCTCGGCCAGGTTCCCGGACTCGTTGACGGCGTACTCGACGAGGGTCGGGGTGCTCGTCTTCCTAAGGAAGAGGGCGAGGGAGACGCCGATGCCGACGTAGATCGCCGTGTCGAGCCTGAGAAAGAGGCACGAGCCCAGGGTCACGACGAACACGACCAGGTCGGACGGCGTGGATCGGCACGAGATGCGGATCTGGTGCCAGTTGATCATCTTGAAGCCGACGCGGATCAGGTGGGCCGCCAGCGCCGCTACGGGGATGAAGTTGAAGACCGGGGTGACGAAGCCAAGGACAAGGAGCACGACCACGCTGCTGAGCATGGAGGAGACCTGGGTCCTCGCCCCGCTCTGGAAATTGACGGAGGAGCGGGCGAACGACGAGGAGCCCGGGACCGCCCCGAAGCAGGCGCACGCGATATTGGCGGCGCCCATGCCGATAAGCTCCTGGTTGGGCTCGATCTTCTGGCCGCTCTTGGCCGCGAGGCCCTTGGTGATCGAGGCCGCCTCGAGCATGCCGAGGATCGATATGGCGATCGCCGTGCCGGCGAGCTCGGGCAGGAGGTGCAGCCTGCGCGGGCCGAACGGGACCCCGGCGAAGGCCGGAACGATCGCCGTAAGGGCCCCCTCGTCGCGCACCATCAGGAAGGGGACCTGGTGGACGTAGAGGGTGAAGATCTTCGCGCCGAGGCCGAGCGCGGCGAGGCCGATGAGCGCCTCGGGCCAGGTCGGACGCAGCCTGCGCACGGCCCAGAAGATGGCGAAGGTGAGGGCGCCGATGCCGATCGCGTAGGGATAGACATGGGCCGTCCCCAGGTCGAAGAGGGCCTGCAGGACGTTGGTCGAGAAGTTCTGTCCGACCTCCACGCGGTAGCCCAGGAGGTTGTGGAGCTGGCTGGCGATTAAGAGGATGCCGATCCCTGTGCTGTAGCCGATGACGACCGACCTCGAGATGAACTTGGTGATCTCCCCGAAATTGAGGAGCCCTGAGAAGAGCTGGACGACCCCGATCAGCGCCGAGAGGTAGACCGCCAGTTCGAGGGGGGTGAGCCCCGTGGTCGAGTTTGCCGCAATGGTGGCCGCCACGATGAGGCTGATGGAGCTCGTCGGGCCGAAGACGTGGTGCCTGGAAGAGAAGAAGAGGGCGCCGATGAACCCCCCGATGACGACGGAGGCGATGACCGGGGCAGGCGGCAGGTTTAGGATCAGCGAGAAGCCGACCGCCTGGGGTATCGAAACGAGGGTCACGGTCGCCCCGGCGATCAGGTCCGCGCGGAACTTGACCCAGGAATAGTCCCTGAGCTCCGCCAGGAAGGGCAGGCGCACCCTGAACATATGCTGCCCCAAGGCCGCGACCTCCTCGGTAAGCTCTGTCACGCTGTCCATTGGGAAGGTCTCATGTTGGAGCCCCTTGCGCGCAAGCGCGATCTTTGCGCGCAAAGCCCCGCCGGGGGGCCCTTTAACCTTAGTGTCACCCGCCCGTCACGCGTCCGTAACATGGGGGATATACCTTTGCGGCGGTACTAACCATCAAAGAAAACAACGTCCGAAATACCATCATGCTACCCTTCAAAATCACCCGGATTGCCCTCCTTGGGGCCCTTACGATTGCCGGCGCGGCGACCGGATCCGCCCAGATGCTCATCAACGGTGCGGGCGCCACGTTCCCATTCCCGATCTATTCAAAATGGTTCGATGAGTATGCCAAGGTGGATCCGTCTGTGAGGTTCAACTACCAATCGATCGGCTCCGGAGGCGGCCAGAAGCAGATTCTGGCGGAGACCGTTGATTTTGGAGCTTCCGACGGCCCCATGTCCGACGAGAACCTTGCGAAGGCTCCCCGGAGACTGCTCCATATCCCGACCGTGGCGGGCGCGGACGTCCTGAGCTATAACCTTCCGGGCGACCTGAAGCTGCGTTTTGACGGACCGACGATTGCCAATGTCTTCCTCGGCAAGATCACGAAATGGAATGACCCCGCGATCGCGAGCCAGAATCCGGGCGTCGCCCTGCCGGACACCGATATCGTTGTGGTGCACCGTTCGGATGGGAGCGGAACGAGCTACATTTGGACGGACTACCTGAGCAAGGTGAGCCCCGATTGGAAGGCAAAGGTCGGAAAGGGTACGTCGGTCAGTTGGCCGACGGGGTTGGGCGGCAAGGGCAATGAGGGCGTTTCGGGCCAGATCAAACAGACTCCGGGCGCCATCGGATACATAGAACTGGCCTACGCAAAGCAGAACAAACTTCCCTTCGCGGACGTGAAGAACGCGGCAGGCAATTACATCACGCCGACGATCGAGTCGGTGACCGACGCGCTCGCTACCGCGGAGATCCCGGATGACCTGCGTTTTTCGATCACAAATCCCCCGGGCGAGAAGTCCTACCCGATTGCCAGCGCGACCTGGCTGCTCGTGTACCAGCAGCAGTCGGATTCCGCCAAGGGCAAGAAACTTGTCGAATTCCTGAAGTGGGCTTACCAAGATGGCGAAGGAATGGCTGCTTCGCTCCTCTATGCACCCTTGCCTGACAGCCTCAGGCAGCGGGCCCTCGAAAAGGTAAATAGCATTAAGTATTGACCCGAAATTAGTTATGCGGGCGTGAGGCCACTCACGCCCGCCCCGCAATCCGATGAGCATCGCGCCATCCCAATCCAGTGTTTTGCCCGCTCCCGGCTCCCGCATGCCGGATATCGCGTTCAAGTGGGTGGCCGCGGCGGCCGCCACGATGATTGTGGTGCTCATCGTCCTTGTGGGCTGGCAGCTCTACGCGGGATCGCGAATGTCAGTCGCCAAGTTTGGCTTCGGATTCCTATGGAGCTCGGAATGGGACCCTGTTCAGGACAAGTACGGGGCCCTTCCTTTCATTTTTGGGACACTCGTTTCGTCGCTGATAGCCCTGATGATCGCCGTGCCCCTTGGGGTCTCGACGGCGCTCTTCCTAACCGAATTGGCGCCGATCAAGCTTCGCCAGCCCATTGTCATGGCGATCGAAATGCTCGCCGCGGTGCCCAGCGTCATTTTTGGCCTTTGGGGCATATTTATCCTGGTCCCCTGGCTTAGGGATTACCTTTTCGTCTGGTTGAAGCGCTACCTGGGCTTTTTGCCCTTGTTTCAGGGGCCGATCTACGGCGTGAGCATGCTCGCCGCAGGAATCGTCGTCGCGATCATGATCCTGCCGATTATCACCTCGATCTCGCGTGAGATCCTGCGCTCCGTCCCGGACCTCCAGCGCGAAGCGGCCTATGCGCTGGGTGCAACTCGCTGGGAAGTCCTGAAGATCGCGGTACTTAGCTACGCCCGAAGGGGGCTTTTTGGCGCCGCAGTCCTTGGCTTGGGCCGTGCGCTTGGCGAGACCATGGCGGTCACCATGGTAATTGGCAACAGGCCGCAGATCAGCGCGTCGCTCTTTGCCCCCGGCTACACGCTCGCGAGCGTCATCGCCAACGAATTCACGGAAGCGACCAGCGACCTTTACCTGAACTCGCTGTTCGAACTGGGACTGGTCCTGCTTGGGGTTGCCATCGCCGTCAATATTCTCGCCCAGATCATGCTAAAGAGCATGACCGGTTCTGGCCCCATCAAGGTGAACTGACCCCGTGGAATCCTCGCCTTACCTCCCTACCGAACAGTTTGCGCGCTGGCGTAGGATGAAGAGCACCCTGGTCACGGGCGTATTGGTGGTCTGCGCTCTCGCGGTCATCACGCCGCTGTTCCTCGTCCTCTATTTTCTCCTGGTCAATGGCTGGAGCTCTATCGATTGGAACTTCTTCACCCAGCTGCCGAAGCCCACCGGGGAAACCGGTGGCGGCATGGCCAACGCGATCGTCGGGACGATCACACTTCTGACGATGGCAAGCCTAGTTGGCGTACCTCTCGGCGTTTTTGGAGGGATCTATCTGGCAGAGTACGGCTCCGACATCGCCAACGACTGGTTGCGGTTTGCTGCCGACGTGCTGAACGGCGTGCCGTCGATTGTCTGGGGGATGGTGGTCTACCTGATGCTCGTCGTTCCCTTTAAAACGTTCTCAGCCTACGCCGGAGGGGTTGCCCTTGGTCTCATGATGGTGCCCCTGGTGATGCGAACCACGGAGGAGGTGCTCGTCCTCGTTCCCCAAAGCTACCGCGAGGCGGCGCTGGCCCTTGGGGTCGCTCGGTGGAAGGTGATCATGGTCATTGTCGTGCGTACCGCTCTGAAAGGAATTGCGACGGGTGTCATTGTAGCGCTCGCCCGCATCGCTGGAGAGACCGCGCCGCTCCTCTTTACGGCCCTTGGAAACACGTTCTGGAGCCACAACTTAAAAGAGCCGATTTCAGCCCTTCCGCTTCAGATATTTGCCTACGCCATTTCCCCCTATGACGACTGGCACAGGCAGGCCTGGGCCGGCGCGCTCGTGCTTATGGCTTTGATTCTCGCACTCAATATTACGGTTCGCGTACTTTCGCGCGACCGCAACAAGACCCATTGAACGCCATGTCCACCCTCCCCGAAGCGGCATCGGTTCGCGCATCCCCGGAGCCGGCCCCGGCCGGGACGGCGAGCCTCCCCGTAGAGTCCGAGGCGATCGCCTTTGATATCCGCAATTTCAGCCTTTGGTACGGCCAGCGCCAGGCCCTGCAGGACGTCACGATCCAGATTCCCGCAAGGAAGGTCACGGCCATCATTGGCCCGAGCGGCTGCGGAAAGTCCACCTTCCTTAGGGCGCTCAACAGGATGCACGAGCTGACCCCGGGCACGCGCCTCGAGGGTTCGCTGCGCCACTTCGGCAGCGACCTTTACGGGCCCGGGGTCGAGGCCGTCGCGATCCGGCGCAGGGTGGGGATGGTCTTTCAGAAGTCCAATCCCTTCCCAACGATGTCCATAAAGGAAAATGTCCTGGTCGGACTGCGATTGAACGGCGTGCGCGACAAGGCGGTCCTGCAGGAGCGCCTTGAGAAGTCGCTCCACATGGCGGCACTCTGGGACGAGGTGAAGGACTACCTCAACAAGCCCGGGACGAGCCTTTCCGGGGGCCAGCAGCAGCGCCTGTGCATCGCTCGCTCTCTCGCGGTGCAGCCGGAGACGCTCCTTATGGACGAGCCGTGCTCGGCGCTGGATCCCCTTGCCACCGCGAAGATCGAGGAGCTCATTCAGACGCTGCGCGAGGCATACACCGTCGTCATTGTAACCCACAACATGCAGCAGGCCGCCCGATGCTCGGACCGGACCGCGTTCTTCTACATGGGGCGTCTGATTGAGTTCGGCAATACGCGCAACATGTTCACCAATCCTGGGAACCCGCAGACCGAGGCCTATGTATCGGGCCGCTTCGGCTGATCGATCCAAAACCCAATCCCGCGATGACCCACTACGCCGAGGAAATGAACCAGCTCAAGGAGAGCCTGCTCGCCATGGCAAGCCATGCCGAGGCGGCCCTCACCCGCTCCATGCGGGCGCTTGTTGAGCGCGACGACCCGCTCGCCCAGGCGGTCATCGACGACGACAACATCATCGACCAGTTCGAGGTTGAGATCGACGACATCGCGATCCACCTGCTGGCGAAGGCCCCCGTGGCCACCGACCTCAGGCTTACGACGGTCGCGATGAAGATCTCCCAGAACCTCGAGCGGGTGGGGGATTCCGCGGTCACGATCGCCCGCCGGGCGATCGAGCTCAACACCGAGCAGCAGCTCAAGGCCTACATCGACCTCCCGCGCATGGCGACCATGGCCCTTGAGATGCTCAGGGACTCCATATCGGCATTCATCAACCGCGAGCCCGACAAGGCGCGCGCGGTGATCCGGCGCGACACGGAGGTCGACAACCTCAACCGCCAGCTTCACCGCGAGCTCTCGAGCTTCATGGTGGAGCGCCCGGCCAACATCACGCGCTGCCTCAATCTCATGGTCATCTCCAAATGTCTGGAGAGAATCGCAGACCACGCGACGAACGTGGCCGAGGACGTCGTCTACCTCTACGAGGCGGTCGACATCAGGCACTCCGGACAAAAGACCCATGAAGACAAAGATCCTGGTAGTTGACGACGAGCCGGATGCGCTCGAGGTCCTCGGCTTCAAGCTCCGGGAGGCCGGCTATACCCCCATCTTCGCCAAGGACGGCACTCGGGCCATAGCCATAGCGAGGGACGAGCGCCCGGACCTGATCGTCCTCGACCTGATGCTCCCGGAGGTTGACGGGCTCGAGGTGTGCAAGATACTCCGGCGCGACGCCTCGACGGCCTCCATCCCCGTGATCATGCTCACCGCGCGCGCAGCCGAAATGGACAGGGTACTGGGGCTTGAGCTGGGTGCGGACGACTATGTCACCAAGCCGTTCAGCCCGAGGGAGCTTGTCATCCGGATCAAGAAGCAGCTCTCGAGGGTGAAGTCCGGGGACGACCCGGGAAGCCAGCTGAGGATCGGCGACATCTTCATCGACGTTCCCCGGCATTCGGTCCAGGTCGGGGGCAGGGGAATCATCCTCACCGCGACCGAGTTCAAGCTTCTTGAGATCCTCGCCCGCAGGAGGGGCCGCGTGCAGTCGCGCGACCGCCTGCTCCAGGACGTCTGGGGGTACGAGAACCCCATCGACAGCCGCACCGTGGACACCCACATGCGCAGGCTGCGCGAGAAGCTCGGCATGGCCGCGCAGCATCTCGAGACCGTCCGTGGCGTCGGTTACCGATTCGCTGCCGACGCCTAGAAGGCACGGATGGAAGCCGCCCTGATCCTGCTGATAGCGACGGTGGTCGCCCTGGCCGCGGCGTGGAGCAGGGAGCGCCTGCTGCGAAAGACCGAGGAGGAGAAGGGCCGAAGAGACGCCGCCGAGCAGCGCGCCCGGCGCGATGCGGAGCTTAGGGAGCAGACCCAGAGGACGGCGGACCTCTTCGACCGGATGGTCGAGGGCCTCATCGTCGTCGACGGAGGGGGGCGGATCCGGCTGGCGAACCGTGCGGCGAAGGCGCTATTCGGCTTCGACGGCCACGGGGCCGGCAAGACGATCATGGAGGCGACCCGCAACCACGAGGTCGCTGCGATCGTCGCCCGCCTGGACAGGGAACTCGAGGTCCTCGGGCACGAGATAAGGATCGACTCGATGGAGGCGCCTAGGTTCCTGCAGGTGAACGCGCTCGCCCTGCGCGACGCCGGCGGCGCGAACGACGGCGCGATCATCGTGTTTCACGACCTCACGAGGCTGCGTCAGCTCGAGGGTGTGCGCCAGGAGTTCGTGGCCAACGTGAGCCACGAGCTGAGGACGCCCCTTTCGCTGATCAAGAGCGCGGCGGAGACGCTTCTGGACGGCGCGAAGGACGACCCCGCCGCGCTTACCCGCTTCTTGCAGATCATCGACAAGCATGCGAACCGGCTGGCGCTCCTGATCGACGACCTGCTCCTGCTTTCGACCCTGGACTCCGGCGGGCTAAGGCTCGACCGCCAGCCGCTCCCCGTCAGGTCCACCGTCCAGGACGCGATCGACGACCTGCAGCTGCGCGCGCATGCGCGCGACGTGAGGCTTGAGAACAACGTCCCGGCGGCGCTCGTCGTCCTCGCCGACAACGACCGGATCCGTCAGGTGATCTCAAACCTGATCGACAACGCGATCAAGTATGGCCGCCCCGGGGGGACGACCGCAGTGGACGGGCGGATTCTTGACGACGGGAGGATCGAGGTCGTTGTGACCGATGACGGCCCCGGCATCGCGAAGGACGCGCAGCTGAGGATTTTCGAGCGGTTCTACCGGGTCGATAAGGCGCGGTCGCGGGAGCAGGGAGGGACCGGGCTCGGCCTTGCGATCGTCAAGCACGTGGTCGGGGCCCACGGTGGGGACGTCAGGATCGAGAGCGAGCCGGGGTCGGGCGCGCGGTTCATCCTGACCTTTCCCGGGGTCCCGGCCCAGAAATAGCGCGCCCGGGGGCGCCTCAGGACGCCCTCAGCAGCAGGACAAGGCCCGCGCCGATAAGGCCCGTCACGGGGAGCGTCAGGAGCCACGCCATGACGATGCGCTCGACGACACCCCACTTGACGGCGTTTAGCCGCTTGGTCGCGCCCACTCCCATGATCGAGGTCGAGATCACGTGGGTCGTCGAGACGGGAACCCCGAGCATCGATGCCCCGTAGATGACGCAGGCGGCCGTCGTCTCCGCCGCGAACCCCTGGACCGGCTGGAGCTTGACGAGCCTTTGGCCCATGGTCCGGATTATCCGCATGCCGCCGCCCGCGGTGCCGGCGGCCATCGTGAGGGCGCAGGCCACGACGATCCACTTCGGCACCCCGCTCTCCTCCGGGATCCTCAGGAAACCGGCCCATCCCGGCAGGCTGTCGAAAAGCCCCTGGCGGGTGGCGGTCATGAGGGTGAGCGTGACGATCCCCATGGTCTTCTGGGCGTCGTTCGAGCCGTGGCTGAAGCCCATGAACCCGGCGCTCACCAGCTGGGCCTTTCCGAAGAAGGAGGACACGAACCGGGGGCGGGCGCGGCTGAACGTGACCATGATCAGGCTCATAAGGAACATGCCGCCCACAAACCCGATGACGGGGGAGGTGAACATCGGCAAGACCACCTTCGGCCAGAGGCCGTGCGACCACCGAAGGACCCCCCAGTTTCCCCCCGAGCCCGCGATCGTCGCCCCACAGAGGCCCCCCACGAGCGCATGCGAGCTGCTGGAGGGAAGGCCGAGCCACCACGTGAGCAGGCCCCAGACTATGGCGGCAAGCAGCGTGCAGAGAAGGACGGTTGTGGTGACCGCATTCGTGTCCACGAGTCCCTTTGCGATGGTCGAGGCGACTGCGGTCCCCGAGAGGGCCCCGACGAGATTCCAGAACGAGGCCCAGGCCACCGCCAGGCGCGGGGTGAGGACCTTGGTGGAGACGACCGTCGCAATCGCGTTCGCGGTGTCGTGGAAGCCGTTGATGTACTCGAATACGACCGCCGAGCACAGGACGAGGACGAGAAGCGTCATGGGGCGCCTCGGCTCAGGAATGCTTGAGCGCGATCTGGACGACGATGTTGCCCGCGTTGCGGCAGCGGTCGACGGCCTGCTCAACCATCTCGAAGAGCTTCTGCAGGATGACGAGCTCCTTGGCGTCGCACGGGCCGCTGTAGAGGCCGCGCAGCTGATCGAGCATCACCTTGTCCGCCTCGCCCTCGGCGAACTGCAGCCGGTCATTGGCCTCGCGGATGGAGTCCAGGGTCGTTCCCTTGCGCAGCTGCTTCACCATGAACACCAGGGCCTCCGCGGCCTTGCTCATGAGCTCGGCCTGGCGGCTGAACATCTCATGGGGGACCCGGCCCGGATAGATGGCCAGGCGCTCGACGATCTTCTCGACCTGCTTGGGGATGCGGTAAAGCGCTACGGAGAGAGCCTCGATGTCCTCGCGGTCGAGGGGGGTGATGAAGGTGCGGCTGAGGGCCTCAGTCATCAGGTGCCGGATGCGCTTCTCCTTTCGGCGGGCCTGGATGAAGTCGTCGAGGCCCGCGGGCTGCTTTCCGTCATCCATCTGGAGCAGGAACTTGGAGAATAGGTCCACGCTGACCTTGGCCTCCTGGGCGCCCCCCTCAAGCAGATCGAAGAACAGTTCGCTCTTGCCGCTTATCCTCGTGAGGAAATTCATAGGTGTCTTTGTTACGATTTTGAAACGGCCGTGGCGAAGTAAAATCTTGGCGTGCGCAGGGGTTCAGATGGCGTCGCGAAGCCGAAGCCAGAGCAGGCCTATCCATTCGTGGACGGCGAGGGTGCTGCGCTCGAGCGACTCGCTGTCGAAATACGCGCCCTGCCAAGCCGACGAGAGGCTCGTGCCCGCCCCGAAGTCGGACGGACAGGGAACGAACGTGACGCCGGCCCTGCCAAAGAGCGCGGCCGCCCGGGGCATGTGCCACGCCGAGGTGACGAGCGCCGTGCGCTTGCCGGCCACAATCCCCGCCACGGCCCTGGACTCGTCCTCGGTGTCGCGGGCGTCCTCGATAAGGGTGATCCTGCCCGGGCTGACCCCCAGGGACTCGGCGGCCAGGGCGAGGATGGCCGCATGGGAAGGATGGCCCGGGCGGCCGGGGCCGCTCACGATAAGCCGCGCACTGGGAAGCAGGTTGAGGATCCGGATGGCCTCGACGAGCCTTCCGAGTCCGGAGGTGGAGAGCCGGCTCGTGGCGGGAATCCCTGGGACGTCGCTGTTTGCGCTCCCCAGGACCACCACGTAGGCGCATCCCTCGACCTGGGCCGGAACCGCCGAACGGGCTGAGGCTTCCGGAATTGCGGGATACCTTGCCTCCAGGGGCCCGAGGAGGTGCAGGCTTACGAACCGGTTGGAGAATAGGAAAAGGAGGACCGCGGCCAAGAGCACGAGCCGCCGGCCCAACGCCGGCCGGCGGGCCGAGCGAAGCAGGGCAACGCCCACGAACAGCAGGCCCACGCAAACGGGCAGCGGCATCAGCCAGAACGAGACGACCTTCTTCAACCAGAACACGGGCCGGTTCAGCTCTGCGGCTTGAGCTGCGCGACGATCGCGGCGAACTCAGGTTTCCGCTTGAGGCCCTGGAGGTCGGGATCGTGGGCCATCCACTCGAAATCCCGGTACCCGAGGCCAATCGCGTGCTTGAGCGAGCGCAACGCGTCGGAGTTGCGCTTGCTCAGCGCCAGGCTGCAGGCGAGGTTGTAGTGGGCCGTTGCGTTCCCGGGCTGGAGCCTCACGAGCTTGCGGTCCATCTTCAGGCCGTCCGCGATCCTCCCGAGCTTCGTGTACATGCCCCCGAGGATCTCGATCACCTCCACGCACTGGGGGTCGTGGCGAAGGACCGACTCGAAAAAGCTGACCTCAAATGCCGTGTCGCGAAGGGTTTCCTCGGGCATGGCGGGCGTCAGTCCTTGCCCCTGCGCGGGCACGTGCCGGTGTCGCGCAGGGCGTTGCACCGAGCGCTCACCTGCAGGCGCTGGGAAACCGGGGAGAGCCCGAGCTTGGATGACACCGTGCTGCCATACCATTCCATGAACGGGGCGCTGATCTCAAAGATTCGGTCGCAGTCTATGCACACGACCTGGGCGATCTGGGTGTTCTGCTCCAGGTTGGGCATGTAGAACTTCTCCCCGCTGCCGATGTCGATCTCCCTGAGGAGCGCGCTGCCGGTCATGATGGGGAGGGTGCGGTAGACGGTGGCCCTCGACACGGAGTCGTCGATCGAGCGGGCGTAGTCCAGAAGCTGCTCGGCGGTAAAGTGCTCCTTGCGGGCGAATGCCGCGTCAAAGATGGCCAGCCGCTGGCTGGTTACTCGAAGGCCTCTTTGGGCAAGGAACTTCCGGAATTTTTCCCGGGCCGAAGGGATACTCACGGCTGGGACTGTCGCCCGCCTCGGGCCGGACTGTCAATGCGATCCCTTCCAAGCGCAATGGGGTTGCGCGCGCCGCCGCGTGCGAGCTCAATCACGTTTCACCAAAGCGATGATCGTGGGCGTGCATCCGTTGGCCGGCTTCGACAAGGTCCTGCACTACAAGGTGCCGGAGCCGCTGCGCTCGGCCTGCGCCGTGGGGTCGCTCGTCAGGGTGCCCGTCGGGCACGCCATGTGCCTCGGGGTGGTGGGGGTCGTCGGGCCGCCGGACGACTTCCCGCTCGACCGCCTAAAATCGGTCGCCGAGGCCATCTATCCGTTCCCTGCGCTCACTAGGGACCTCCTGGATCTGGCCCGGTGGATGTCGGGATACTACGCGGCTCCCCTGGACTCGGTGATCGAGTCCATGATCCCCTCGGCGGTGCGCCGGGGGATGAGGATAAAGGAGAGGCGCTTCATCAGCGTGGCCAGGAAGCTAGGCCGTGAGGAGGTTGCCGCGCTCGCCCGAAAGGCGCCCGCCCAGGCAAGGCTCTATGCCTTCCTCGAGCGCCAGGTCCGGCCGCACCCCAAGGAGCTTGTGCTGACGCGCACGGGGACCTCGCCCGCCTCCGCGCGCGCCCTGGTCGAGAGGGGCGTCCTTCTCGAGACCGTGACCCGGGTCGAGCGCGACGCCTACACGGACGACCTGTCGCACGGCGAGCTCGTGGCCTCCCAGCCGCATGTCCTCAACGCCGAGCAGGGGGCCGCAGTGGCGTCCCTTGAGCGGAGCCTTTCCGGCGGCCGGTTCGGGGTGTCCCTTCTCCATGGGGTGACCGGGTCGGGCAAGACCGAGGTCTACCTGAGGTCGATACAGACCGCCCTCGAGTCGGGCGGAGGGGTGATCATGCTCGTGCCCGAGGTGGCGCTCACCCCGCAGACGGTCGCCCGGCTCAGGTCGAGGCTCGAGGCGATTGCCCCCGGCCACAAGTGCGTCGTCTGGCACAGCCACCTGGGCGAGGGGGAGCGCCTCGACGGATGGCTGGCCCTCGCCTCCGGCGAGGTCCGGGTCGCCGTCGGGGCCCGGTCCGCGGTCTTCGCGCCGGTCAAGAACCTCTCCCTGATCGTCGTGGACGAGGAGCACGAGCCGGCCTACAAGCAGGACGAGAGCCCGCGCTACCACGGCCGGGATGTGGCGGTCATGCGGGCCAGGCTGTGCGGCGCCCACTGCCTTCTGGGCTCGGCGACCCCCTCGCTCGAGAGCCACGCCAACGCGCTGTCGGGCCGGTACACGCTCCTTCGCCTCACCAAGCGGGTTGACTTCCGGAGCCTGCCCTCGTTCACGGTCGTCGACATGAGGATCGAGGTCATGCGGTCGCGCGGGGCGACGGCCCTTTCGAGGCCCCTGGCCGATGCCATGCGCCTTAGGTTCGAGCGCAAGGAGCAGACGATACTCTTCATCAACCGCAGGGGCTACTCCTCGTCGATGCAGTGCCGCAAGTGCGGAAACGTCGAGGAGTGCCCGCACTGCAGCATCACGATGACCTACCACCGGACCGACGAGACGCTGCGCTGCCACCTGTGCGGGGAGCAGCGCCCCGCGCCGGTGAGGTGCCCGAAATGCGGGGCGCCGGACATCCGGTGGCGGGGCCTCGGCACCCAGCGCGTCGAGGAGGCCGTCAGGAGGCTCTTGCCGGCGGCCAAGATCGAGCGGATGGACACGGACACGATGGCCAGCAAGAACCGGTTCCGCGAGATCCTGGGCGACTTCCGCAGGGGCAAGATCGATATCCTGGTGGGAACGCAGATGATAGGGAAGGGCCTGGATTTTCCAAACGTGACGCTTGTCGGGCTTGTGGATGCGGACCTGTCGATGCACATACCGGACTTCCGCGCGAATGAGCGGACATTCCAGCTCTTGGTGCAGGTCGCGGGCCGGGCTGGCAGGGGGGACCAGGCCGGGGAGGTGGTGGTACAGAGCTTCACGCCCCAGGCGGAGGCGATCCAATTCGCGCGCCACGCCGACTTCGACGGGTTCGCAGCCGCGGAGCTCGAAGTCCGCCGGCGCTTCGGCTATCCCCCCGAGCGCCACCTCATCCGCCACCTCTTCAGGGGCAAGAACCCCGACAAGCTCAAGTTCTTCTCCGAGCAGTGGGCGAAGCGGGTCGGCGAGGCCCTCGGATCCCGCGTCGAGCTGCGCGGGCCGGCCCCGGCCCCGATAGAGAAGATCCGCGACGAGTACCGCTGGCAGCTCTGGTACTTCGTGGGGAGCGTGACGAAGGTCATCGGGGACCTCTCGAAGCTGCGGCATGACTTCGAATGGCCCGGCGACGTGACGCAGATGCTTGATGTGGACCCGATGAACCTTGTCTGATACGACCCGGCCATGCTCATCCACTCCGTATATTTCTGGCTCAAGCCCGAGCTGACGGCTGCCCAGAGGGCGAACTTCACCGCCGAGGTGAAGAAGCTCTCCGCGGTCAGGACGATCGGGTCCATCTACGTCGGGGCCCCCGCGTCCATCGCCGAGCGAAGCGTCACGGACCGGAGCTTCGATTTGGCGCTGACAATCGTGTTCAGGGACGGCCCCTCGCACGACTCCTACCAGGTGGACCCCGTCCATCTCGCCTTCGTCGAGAAAAACAAGGATTCATGGGTCAAGGTCCAGGTCTACGACTCGCAGGAGTGACGGCCGCCCCCGTTCGCGGCGCGCAGCTCTCTATTTTTGGCGATCCCTCCAGGCTTCGTAGTCCGACGGGGTGTCGATGTCCAGGGCCAGGTCCGGGAGGTCCACCGCCGCGACCTTTGCCGGGTCCGAGTTGAGGAGCCGGCGGGCGCCCTCGTCGCCTTGCAGTTCGCCCAGGGCCCGAAAATCGCCGCGTCCGAAGACGGCCGGGGCCCCGGTCCGTCCGCCGTAGCGCGCCGCGGCGACAAGGCCCGTCCGGCGGTGCGCGCCGGCGAGCAGCCGGATCGCCTCGGCGGAGAGCGCCGGCAGGTCGCACGGGGTGACAAGGACCGCCTGCGCGGAGGGATCGGCGGCGACAACCGCCGAAATCCCGGCGCGGATCGAGGATGCCATCCCGGTCGACCAGGCCTCGTTTCGGGCCTCGACGACCCCGAGTCCCGCGATCTGGGCCCGGACAAGGTCGGCATCCGAGCCCAGGACGACGACGACGGGCCAGGCCCCGGACCCGAGCACAGCGTCCACGGTGCGCCGGATGAGCGTCTGCCCGCCGACCTCGAGGAGAAGCTTGGCGGCGCCCATCCGGGATGATCCCCCGGCGGCCAGAACGATGGCCCCGCACCCGGCGGGGCGGGGCGCCTGCGTCCTTGGGTCAGGCATGGATGGGGAGGACCCGGTCGCGAAGGGGCCGCGCGTCGCGGCCCGCGAGGGCGGCGTTCATCTCGGCGATGATGCTCAGGGCCACCTCCTCGGGGCCCTCCGCGCCGATGTCGAGGCCGACAGGCGCGTGAAGCCTGGAGCGCATCGGGGGTGTGACCGCAAGCCCTGCGGCCTCAAGGTCAGAGAGGATCTTCTCGGACCGCTTCTTGGGGCCGAGCAGGCCCAGGTATGCAAGGTCGAGAGGGAGGAGGTCGTGAATGAGCGGCACGTCGTGGCGGTAGTGGTGCGTCATGACGACCGCGAGCGACCCCACCCGTGGGGAGGTCCTGGCGACGAGGGTGTCCGCGGGCCCCGAGACGAGGGCCTGTGCTCCCGGAAACCTCCCTTCGGTCGGCATTGCGGGGCGGGGATCGGCCACCGTCACCCGCCACCCGAGCTCCTGAGCGAGCCTTGCCAGGGGCTGGGCGTCGTCGCCCGCGCCGAAGATCGTTAGGCAGGCGGGGGGGGCGATCCTGTCGCAGAATACCCCGCCTTCCCCTTTGGTGTAGGCGCAGGGAGCGGGGCCGCCGAGCCGGGTACCCAGAGGCCCCTTCCGGGCGTCCCAGCAGACCGCGAGCTCCGTGGGCAGGCCCGATGCGAGGTTATCCGACAGGACCTGGACCCACGGGGGGCGCGACCCGACGGGCTCGAGGAGGAGGCGGACGATCCCATGGCAGCCAAGCCCCACGCCCCAGACGAGGTCGTTCTCGGCCGTGGTGTCGTAGGTGACGACCTCGGCGCGCCCGCTCGATGCGACGGACTTCGCGCGCTCGATCAGGTCCTCCTCGAGGCATCCGCCGCTGACGGACCCGATCTTGTGGCCCGTCTCCGTGATCAGCATCCTTGCCCCGGCCCTCCGGTAGGAGGACCCCTCGACCGAGGTCAGAGTGGCGAGCACGCCGGAGCCTTCGGCATGGCCCAGGTGCGCGGCGATGGCCTGAAGCGCCTTCATCGCGCCGCCTGGGAACGGGCGCCGACGGTCACGACCATGAAAGGTCTGTCCTTGAAATCGGCAGCTGGCGGACGCGCTTGCCCGTGGCGGCGAAGATCGCGTTGCACACGGCCGGCGCGAGCGGCGGGAGCGCGGGTTCGCCGAGGCCCGTCGGCGGGTTGTCGGTCTTTATGAAATGGATCTCTATCTTCCGGGGGGCGTCGACCATCCGGAGCATGGGGTACTCGTGGAAGTTCGACTGGACGACGCGTCCCTGCTTGATGTCGAGCTCCTGGCGCCACGCGGCGTTGAGGCCGTCGGTGATGGACCCCTGGACCTGGTTCTCGGCTCCGCTCAGGTTGACAATCTGCGACCCGACGTCGACGGCCGCGACGACCCGGTCGACCCTCAGGTCGCCCGAGCGGGTGACGGACACCTCGGCGACCTCGGCGATGTAGCCCTGGTGGCTGAAGTAGTACCCCAGGCCCATGCCGCTGCCCCTGGGGAGGGTCTTGCCCCAGCCGGATTTCTCGGCGACCTGGCGGACGACATTGCGCATCCTCGCTGCGTTGTACGGGCGCCCCTTGTGCCCGGTCCCTGTCACAAGGTCCTTGTCCCCGAGCAGCCCGAGGTTGAACTCGACGGGATCCTTTCCGGCGGCGAAGGCCAGCTCGTCGAGGAAGCAGCAGGTCACCCAGGCGTACGTGTTGCTCCCGGGCGCCCTCCAGGGGCCCTGCGGAACGCCGTTCTCGAGCGAACTATTGAGCAGAAGGTAGTTCGGGACGAAGCGGGCGGGATAATCGTCGGCGCCCATGTTGGAGCCGAACGAGACGTGGTGGCTTCGCCATGCGCTCAGCTTGCCCTGCGAGTCGATCGCCCCCTTCAGGAAGTGGAAGCCGCCCGGGCGGTAGTGGTCGTGCTGCAGGTCGTCGGTGCGGTCCCAGACGAGCTTAACGGGCACGCCAAGCTTCTGCGAGATGACCGCGCACTCCGCAACGGGGTCGGAGTCGAGCCTGCGCCCGAAGCCGCCGCCGATGCGGGTGATGGTGACCTGGACGTTGTCGGCGGGGATGCCGAGGACTTGGGCTGCGAGCTTCCTCGCGCCGTCCGGATTCTGGGTGGGGGCCCATATCTCGGCCCGGTCCCCCTGGACATGCGCGAGGCAGTTCTGGGGCTCCAGGTTCGCGTGGGAGATGAAGGGATAGGAATACTCGGCCTCGACGACGCGGGCCGAGGCCGCCAGGGCCTGGTCCACGTCCCCGTCGCGCCGCGCCTCGCTGATGCTGGACGAGTCGGGTGAGAGCCCCGCGATCTCCTTGGCCTGCCGGGCAAAGTCGTCCCAGCTGCTCTTGGCGAACTTGCCCTCCTCCCAGGTGACCTTCAGCTCGGTGCGGGCGCTGAAGGCGGCCCAGGTGTTGTCCGCGACGATGGCGACTCCCGGGACCAGGCCCGTGAGCTGCCCCGCCGGGACCGTGCGGTCGACGATGAACGCGTCCCGGACGCCCGGGAGCGCCTTCACGTGGTCAAGATTGGCGCCCAGGGGGCGTGAGCCCCAGACAGGGCACCGCTCATAGACGGCATAGAGCATCCCGGGGCGCTTCTGGTCGAGGCCGAAGAGCGGCTGGCCCGTCACGACCTTCGGGTTGTCGACGCCGCCGACGCGCGTCCCCAGAAGCACGAAATCCTTCGGATCCTTGAGCGCCACCGATCCCTCTGCGGGCACGGGCAGCGTCGAGGCCTTGGCGACCAGGTCCCCGAACTTGAGTGTCCTCCCGCTTGGCGTGTGAAGCACGGCGCCGCCCGACGCGACGCACTCCGTTGCGGGGACCGACCAGGTCGCGGCCGCCGCCTGGACGAGCATCGTGCGCGCGGTGGCTCCCATCTTGCGCATCTCGTCGTAGGACATGGGGGTCGACATGCTGCCCCCGGCAAACTGCGGGCCGAATGCGGGATCAAGCTGCCCCGAGACGACGGTGACATTCCTCCAGTCGGCTCCGAGCTCTTCGGCGACGACCATGGGGAGCGAGGTCTTGATGCCCTGGCCCACCTCGGGGCGCGCGGAGAAGATCGTGACGGATCCGTCGGTCGCTATGCGGATGAAGACGTTCGGAATGAAGAGGCCGTTGGCCTTCTCGGCTCCGGCTGCGGCGGCGTCGGCCGCATGCGCGGCGGGGACATAGTGGCCGATGACCAGGCCGCCTCCGGCCATGGCGGCGAGCCGCAGGAACGACCTCCGGTCGATCGGGGATTGGAGGACCGCGCTCATGCCCGGATCTCCTTGCCGGCCTGCACCAGATCCGCGGCCCTGTGTATCGCCGCGCGGATCCTGAAGTAGGTCGCGCACCTGCAGAGATTGCCGCCCATCGCGTCGTCGATGTCCTGGTCGCTCGGGTGCGCGTTCTGGGTGAGGAGGGCCGCCGCGCTCATCAACTGGCCCGCCTGGCAATAGCCGCACTGCGCCACGTCGAGCTCGCACCAGGCCTTCTGAAGGGGGTGCGAGCCGTCGGCCGAGAGGCCCTCGATCGTCGTTATCTTCGAGGAGGCCGCCGTGGCGACGGGCGTCTGGCACGCCCTTGCGGGGCTGCCGTCCAGGTGCACGGTGCAGGCGCCGCACTGGCCGATGCCGCAGCCGAATTTCGTGCCGACCAGGTCCAGTTGGTCCCTGAGAACCCAGAGCAAGGGAGTCTCCGGCGCGACGTCCACCTCGTGGGAACGCCCGTTCACCTGCAGATTGAATTTACTCATGGGCGCCTATGATTAACTCCCGGAATCTGTATCCGGGATGGAGCCCTTGTCAACGGCACCGGATATTATCCGGCCTTCGGAGGCGCGAGCCACTTCATCAGGGCCGACTGCAGGTCCGCCTTGCGCACGGGCTTTGAAAGGTAGTCGTCCATGCCGACGGCAAGGCACTTCTCCCGGTCGCCCGTCATGGCGTGCGCCGTCATGGCGACGATGCGCACGGGCGCCTTCCAGCTGACGTTCGGCGCCAGCTCGGCCTGCCGGATGAGTCTGGACGCCTCGTAGCCGTCCATCTCGGGCATCTGGCAATCCATGAATATGATGTCGTAGGGCACCTGCTTGAGCGCGCTCAGGACCTCGTGGCCGTTGGCGACGGCGTCGGCGCTGAAACCGAGTCCCTTGAGCTGCGCGAGGGCCACCTTCTGGTTCACGATATTGTCCTCGGCCAGGAGGATGCGTGCGTGGTGCGTAAAGGTGGGTTCGGCGGCCTGCTTTGTCTCGTCCACCCCCTTTTCCGGCTTCACGAAGACGTGCTCCGCGGCGGCCCTGCCGAGGACGGTCACAAGGCAATCGAAGAGCCGCGACTGCTTCACGGGCTTCACGAGGAAGGCGTCGACCCCCGCCGCCTTGAGTTCGTCCGTCGAATGCATGTAGCCCATCGACGTCAGGATGATGAGCCTTGTGGACGCGATTGCTGGGTCCGCCTTTATGGCGCGGGCCAGGGTCATCCCGTCCATCTCGGGCATCTGCATGTCGAGCAGCGCAAGGTCGTAGGGCTTCTTCTCGGCGGCGGCGGCCCTGAGGATCTCCAGGGCCTCGTGACCGTTGGCCGCGCTTCCCTTCTGCATCTTCCAGGCATAGAGCTGGTGGCGCAGGATCTGGCGGTTGGTCGCATTATCGTCGACCACGAGGACGCGCAGGTCGAAGAGGTCCCTGAAGTAGATCGACGGGGCGGGCTCCGGCGGCCCCAGCTGCTTCTCCATGCGGACGCTAAATGAGAATGTGGAGCCCTTTCCCGCCTCGCTGGTGACGCCGATCTCGCCCCCCATCATCTCCACGAGCTGCTTCGAGATGGCCAGCCCCAGGCCCGTGCCCCCGAACCTGCGGGTGGTCGAGTTGTCGGCCTGGGTGAACGCCTGGAAAAGCTTTTCCTGGACCTCCGGCGGGATCCCGATCCCGGTGTCCTTGATGGAGAAGCTTATGACCGCATGGGTGTCGCTCTCGCTCTCCCGCGCCACCCGCACGACCACCTCGCCCTTGACCGTGAACTTGATGGCGTTGCCCATCAGGTTGGTGAGCACCTGTCTGAGCCTGCCCGGGTCTCCCCGCAGCCTCCTCGGCAGGTCTGCGGGAAGCTCGCACGCGAGCTCTATTCCCTTGTGCCGGGCCCGCTCCGCGAACATGTCGAGTGCTCCCTCCACCGTCTCCACAAGGTCGAAGTCGAGCGTCTCAAACGCCAGCTTCCCGGCCTCAATCTTGGAGAAGTCGAGGATGTCGTTGATGATCGTCAGGAGCGAATCGGCCGACCCGCGGATCGTCTCCGCATACTCCATCTGGATCGGGCTCAGCTGCGTGTCGAGCAGCAGGCCGGTCATCCCGATTACCCCGTTCATGGGGGTACGGATCTCGTGGCTCATGTTCGCCAGGAACTCACTCTTGGTCCTCGACGACTCCAGGGCCGCGTCGCGTGCCCTCGCCAGTTCCTTCTCCGCCGCCTCCAGCCGGGTGATGTCGACGATGACCCCCACGAGGTTCCACTCCTCGGTCCCCACCTTGTCGATTGCGACGTGCTCATGGACGCAGAATGTCTTTCCATTGACCACCACGTGGAATTCCTGGTCGTAGTCGGTCTTGCCCTCGATCATGGCCTTGCGCGAGGACTTGCCGATCTCCGCCCACTCGGGGATCTGGTCCTCGGTCCAGAGGGTCGACTGCCCGGGCACGGAATCCCTGCCGAAGATCCGCTTGTAGAGCACGGACTGCGGCAGGAACATGCGCCACGTCTGGACCGTGTCGGGGCTGCCCGTGACCGACGCCTGCCAGAGCAGGCAGTCCGCGCCCTTGAGGATCTTCCCGATCTGCTCCTCCGACTTCCTGTGCGCCTCCTCGGCCTCGCGGCGCTCGGTCACGTCGACAATGACCCCGGCGAGGTTCCATTCGCCCGGGCCCGCGGGCTCGATGGTGACCTCCTCGCTAAGCCAATGGACCGAGTCCTTTCCGATGATGCGGAATTCCTGCTGGTAGCCCGGGGAACCCTCGTCCAGCGCTTTTGCCGTCAGGCCCGTGGTCCGCTCCCGGTCGGGCATCTGTTCATCCGACCAGAGCCCGCCCCGCGTGCGGCCCTCCGCCATCAGGTAGATGGAGTTGTGCTGGAGGTTCGGGGGGGTCTTGACCCGCCACGTGTAGCCGGTCCCTTCCTTGGTCACCTTGGCCCACCACAGAAGGATGTTCGAGCGGTCGAGCGAATCCAGGATCAGCTTGTAGCTTTCATACCCGTCGTTCCCGTCGCCCCGGACCGGATCCCCCCGGCGCCGGAAATATACGAGCGCCGCGGCGATCCATCCGGCAAGTGCGACCGCTGCGAGCGCACCTTCCAGGGGTGTCAGGGACGCTATTGGCATTCTTAAGTTGGGTTACTGGCCGTTATCGGGGTGTGGGTTCCGGGGGGAGGGCGGCCGAGGACCGCCGGTCCGACGGCGGCAACTGCGGGTCGAGAAAACCTTCCAACGGACACCCTGTCAACGGCGCACGCCCGCAGATTTACGTCGCGTCTGCGAGCGCCTCGCGCACGGCCTCTAGCAGGATCCTCGGTGTGTAGGGCTTGTTCATCAGGCGCAGCGCCTCAGCCCCTCCCGACTTTTCCTCGACGGTTTCGCGGCTGTACCCGGTCGTGAGGATGACCTTAAGGGAGGGCTTCTGCGCCCGGAGCTTTTGGCCGAGCTGCGGTCCCGACAGTTCACCGGGGAGAACGACGTCGGTCAGCAGAAGGTCGATGCGGGCCGAGTGCCAGCGCCAGACCTCCAGGGCGCTGTCGGCGGACTTCGCCTGGAGGAGCGCATAGCCGTCCTGCTGCAGGACGGCGGCGGCAAATTCGCGGACGTTTGCCTCGTCCTCGACGAGCAGGATGGTCGCCTTTCGCCCGCTTGCGTCCGCTCCGGGCGCCTGCAGCGCGCCGGACGCGAGCTGAGCCTGGGTGAGCGGCAGGAAGATGCGGAAGGTCGTCCCGGTGCCGACCTCCGTCTTCACGTCGATCCATCCGCCGTGGCGCTGAGCGATGTCCTTCGCGGTCGCCAGTCCCAGACCGGTGCCCCGTCCGTCGCCCTTTGTCGTGAAGAAGGGCTCGAAAAGCCTGGGCAGAACCGCGGCCGGTATCCCGCTCCCTGAATCGCGCACGGACACGAAGGCGAAATCCCCCGGAGGACCAGGGGGATTCTCCCCGCGCCTGAGGATCCCGACGCCTATGTCCAGGCTCCCCCCGCTTGGCATCGCGTCTCGCGCGTTGAAGGCCAGGTTCACCAGGGCCTGCTCGATCATGCCCATGTCGGCGAGGGTCCTCGGCGCCCCGGGCGCGCCCTCGAAGCCGACCACGATGGTTTCTCCCAGGAGGCGCCTGAGCATGGCGGCGATGGCCTCGACCTCGGCGTTGAGATCCACGACGGCGAGGCTGGGATCCCGCTTGCGGCTAAAGAGCATCAGCTGGCGCACGAGGCCCGCGGCCTGCCTGCTCGCCGTGAAGACCCGCTTCAGAGACTCGGCCTGGCCCGGCTTTAGCTCCTCCTTGTCGAGCATCATGCTCACATATCCTGAGATGATCGTGAGCAGGTTGTTGAAGTCGTGCGCAATGCCTCCCGCCAGCTTCCCAACGACCTTCATTTTCTCGGCCTGGAGCAGTTCGGAATCGAGCCCCATGCGTTCGGTGCCGCCCTCCGGCGACCCGCGCCGCCCCGCCGCCCGGAGCAGGACTTCCGGAAGGCGTTCCAGCCGGTCCTTGTGGACGAAGTCCGCGGCGCCCCGCTTCATGCATTCAGCGGCGGCATCCTCGCCGATCGAGCCCGAAACGACGATGTAGGGGATGCTCGGAAGCCTCCTGTGCGCGGACTCGAGTGCGGCCTTCGCGTCGATCCCGGGGGCGCCGTGGTCCGCCAGGATTACGTCAACCTCTGCGCGCCCGATCGCAGCCTCAAACTCGGCGAGGTTTGAGGCCCGCTGGAACTGGATGTTCAGTCCCGTCGAAAGGGCCTTGCTTCGCACCCGCTCAAGGTCCGCGGCGTCGGCCTCCAGGTTGAGGACTCGCAGGGTCTCACGATTCATGGCATTGAGGTGGCGCGGGCCCAGCCGGGCAGGGGACCCCGCTTGTTTTGGGATGCCGCGACGCGAAAGTGTGTCTGCGGACCGGGGTTAGCAAGGCTATCTCCCCCGGGATCAAAGGTGCAGAAGGGCGTAGAGCCCGAACAGGAACAGCGTCACGCCCGAGATGCGATTCACGGCCGCCATCCACGCGGCGTCGAGGCGCGACCTGAGAAGCCCAACGCCCGTGCTAAGGAACAGCCACCAAAGCGCCGATCCCACGAAGACGCCGAGAACGAGCGCCGCCGCCGCCCGGTAATCTCCCGTCGCGCCGAGCCCGAAGGCGGCGAATACAACCGTGAACGATAGGATTGTGGCGGGATTGGCCAGGGTGAGGAAGAGGGTGGAGCCAAATACGGCAAGCGGCCGGTCGCCCCCTTCCGGCGCCGCCTGGGCGCAGGGCCTGCTCAGGAAGGTTCGGATCCCGAGATAGCAAAGGAACCCCCCTCCGATGAGGGCGAGCCAGAACTGGCGGCGGACGAGGAAGCCCGAGACCGCGGTGAGGCCGAAGCCCGCGACGCACCCGTAGGCGGCGTCCGCGGTGGCGGCGCCCATTCCCGCCGTGAATCCGGCCCAGGATCCGTCCTTGAGCGACCTTCGGATGCACAGGATGCCAATCGGTCCCACAGGCGCGGCGATGGAGAAGCCGACCAGCAGGCCCTTCATGATGAACGTCGAATCCATTCGCGCCTAGAGCTTTGCTTTGGAACGTCGAGTGCCGTCAAACCAATTGGCGGGACCGATCGGGCGGACCCCGGTTCTCGACGGTACCCTTGCTAAGTTCCCCGCAGTGGGTTCATTGGCCGCAGTCCACTTTCGCTCTGCGAGACCGGGAAACCCCTCCACCCCTTATCCGCGGCCGCCTCGCGGACATCATTGTACCCACGCCATGCCCGTAAATAGAGCAATCGGGAAGGGCTACGGGATTCACGCAAAAATCCCCTTTGCGTCAGCGCGGCAAAGCCTGGCGACTCGACCCCGATCCAGATTGCTGTCCCGTGACCCCGCATCGTGTAAAACCTTCCCAGGTGGCCATGGCCCGCGGCTTTGCCATCGCCGTAGTTGCCCTGTGCGTGCTGGAGCTCGCCGGGCCGGTGAATGGCGTCGGGGAATCCCGTGTGGATATCTTTGGCTTTTCGGCGATGAAGGGGGCCTCTGCGTTTGGCCTTATCCTTCTCGGCGCGGCACTGGCGAACCTCACCCGGACCGCCCCGCTGGGAGGGTGGAGGCCCGCCTCCGCGGTGTTGGGGGCGTCGGCCTTCTCGCTCGGCGCGGCGACCCTGATCGTATACGTGACCGGCTCGCGGACGGGAATTGACGCCCTGCTCCCCGGCGCGGTGGCGGCCGCCATGGGCGACCCGCAGGCGGGGCGCATGTCGGCGACGTCGGCCTTCTGCCTTTCCGTGGCAGGCCTCTGCGTATTCAGTTCCTCGCGACCCCGCATTGCCCGCCTGAGGAGCGCCGTCTCCGCGGCCCTCGGGGCATCGCTTGTGGTCGTCGGGTGCTTCAACATCCTTGGCCACGCCACAGAGGGCCCCGGCGAGTTCGGCTGGCGGAGCCAGGCGGGAATGTCGCTGCCCGTCGCCAGCGGGTTCACCCTGTTCGGGCTAGGAATCCTGGCGCTCATTTGGTCCGAAGGGGAATTCGCCTGGGCGCTCGATGTCAGGGTTTCCGCGGGGTTCGCCGCAGGCATCGTCATCATGCTCGCGGCGACGGGAATCTCCTATAATTACACGAACTTCCTCAGTAATGCCGCGGGATCCGTCACGCAGGCCCACGAGGCCCTCAGGTGGGTGGAGGAATCCCGCACGGCCATTGAGAATCTCGCCAGAAGCCAGAGGGCGTTCCTGCAGCAGCGCGAGGGGTCGTCCCTGGAGCCGCAGGACCGTGAACTCGCCGTGGTTCGCGGCGCCCTGAACCACTTGGGGAGGACGGCGGAGGGCGGCTTGATCAGCTCCAATCCTTGGTCGCGAGGCAGTCCGAACTCGTCGTGGGTGCGGCCGACGCCCAGGCCCGGATTGGCCAGACGGCTGCACGCAAGCGGCTTGAGGAGGGCGGCGGCAACTCGCTTCTCGAGGCATGCGACGTCCTACTCAGTGACATCGGGGCGCGGGAATTCGCGGATATGGATAATCGACAACGGCATACGAAATCACTTGGGGAAAGAACGCTTCGGCTGCTGCCCCTGGGAGTCCTTGTCAGCCTGACGATCCTCTTTGTCGGGCTATTGATCCTCAACGACAGCCTCAACGGGAGGAACCTGGCCGCGACGACGGCCCAGAAGCTGGCCGCGATCCGGCCATTTTAGGCTGCCCCTTGCAGGTCCACTGACCCACCGTGATCCATGGAAAAACGCCCATTTGCCGAGCTCGGTGTGTCGCAGGAGATACTGAAGGCCGTGCACAAGCTCGGATACGAGGAGGCTTCGCCCATCCAGACGGCGGTCATTCCCGCAGTCCTCGCCGGCCGTGACGTCGTCGGGCAATCGGCCACGGGTTCGGGAAAGACTGCGGCGTTCGCCATTCCCGCCATTGAGTTAGCCAAGGCCCAGATACATAAGGTCCAGGTTCTCATCCTATGCCCCACGCGCGAGCTGGCCGTCCAGGTGGCAGAGGAGACGGGCAAGCTCCTCCTCTTCAAGCGAGGGTTGCACGTGGTGCCGATATACGGCGGGCAATCGTACGACCGGCAGTTTCGCGCGCTTGAGGCCGGTGTGCAGATCGTCATCGGGACGCCGGGAAGGGTCATGGACCACATGGAGCGCGGGACCCTCAAGCTGGATGGGCTTCGGCTTGTCGTGCTCGACGAGGCGGACCGCATGCTCGACATGGGTTTCCGCGACGACATCGAGCATATCCTCAAGTCGGTGCCGGCGCAGCGGCAGCTCCTCTTTTTCTCGGCCACGATGCCCCGCGCGATCCAGGACCTCATCGGCCGCTACTCCCGCGATCCGGCGTGGGTCAAGATCGAGTCCCAAGCCCACAATGCGCCGCAGGTTGACCAGGTCTACTACGAGGTGGACAGGCGCTCGAAGCTCGAGGTGCTGACACGGCTCATCGACCTGAACGACTTCCGCTATGGGCTCATCTTCTGCAGCACCAAGGTCATGGTGGACGAGCTGGACCAGCAGCTTCACGCCCGCGGGTACGCGACCGACCGCCTTCACGGCGATCTCAGCCAGATGCAGCGCACGCGCGTGATGGAGAAGTTCCGCAAGCGAGCGTTTGAGTTCCTTGTCGCGACGGACGTCGCCGCGCGCGGTCTCGATGTCGACGACCTCGAGGTGGTCTTCAACTTCGACCTGCCGAACGACGCCGAGGACTACACCCACCGCATAGGGCGCACGGCGCGCGCGGGCAAATCGGGGAGGGCGGTGACCTTCGTCTCTGGCCGGGAGCTTTACCGGCTTCAGAGCATGGTCCGGTTCGCCAATCTCAAGATCAGGCGCGAGACCGCGCCGTCGCTCGGCCAGGTGGACGAGGCGCGGGCCAACCTGTTCTTCGAGAAGATACGCGGCGTGATCGACGCGGGCCAGTTCGAGAAGCAGGACCGGGTCGTCGATCGGCTGCTGGACCAGGGGTACTCGAGCACCGATATCTGCTCGGCCCTGATCCAACTGCTGAAGGGAGGGGCGAGCCCGAAGGCGGGGCCGGCCGAAGGCAGGCCCGCCCCCAAGGCGCATGCTGCCGGGCACAAGGCGCGGGAAGTCGAGCCCGAGGAGGCCGACCAGACCGCCGAGGCGGAGCCGGCACCGAGCAGGCGCACGGGCAAGGAGGCGGGGATGGTGACACTCTTTGTCAATGCGGGGCGCAAGCACCTGGTCACCACCGGCGAGATAGTTGGCAAGATCACGGGCGTCACGCGGCTCAACTCGGAAGTCGTCGGCGCCATCGACATCCACCAGCGCCATTCCCTCGTGGACGTGGCCGAGGAGCATGCCGAGTTGATCCTGAGAAAGCTCAATGGGATCCGGATCCGCGGGCACTCGCTAAAGCTGAGCCCTGCGACCACCGACGAGAAGGCGCTCGATTGACCGAGGCGCGGGAAATTGACATTCACACCCAAGCGTCCCGTTATACCCCGCGCATGAGCCGAGCGTTCACTTCCAAGGTGTTCCTGTGGGTTGGGACCTTCGCGGGGTGCCTGGCGGCAAAGGGCGAGTCCCGGGCCGGAGGTTACCTCCTGGTGGCGAACAAGGGTGCGCACAGCCTGTCGATCGTCGACGCAGCCACCGAAGTGCAGATCGCCCAAGTGGCGGAGGAAGGGGACACGGGCCACGAGGTCGCGGTGTCGCCCGACGGAAAGCGGGCATTCGTCCCGATCTACGGCAATTCCGGAGTCGGCAGACCGGGCTCGGACGGTAGCCTGATCCGGGTGATCGACCTCAGCCGGCGCGCGGTCGTCGGGACCGTCGATTTCGGGAGGGGCATCCGCCCCCACCGCCCGGTCTTCGGGCCGAGGGACGGGCTCCTCTACGTGACCACCGAACTTGAGGACTCCGTGACAATCATAGACCCGGGCAGCCTGAAGGTCGTCGGCTCGATCCCAACCGGCAAAGCCGAATCGCATATGCTTGCGATCTCGAGGGATGGCCGGCGGGGGTACACCGCCAACGTGCGTTCGGGAACCGTCTCCGTCCTAGACCTCCAGACGCGCTCACTCGAGGCGACAATCGCCGTTGCTCCTGCCATTCAGAGGATCGCACTCTCCACGGACGACAGATGGGTCTTTACGGCCGACCAAACCGCGCTACGGCTCGCCGTCATTGACACCGTGTCAAACTCGGTAAGCCGCTCGATTCCCCTTCCAGGCCTTGCGTTCGGCACCGCCGCGACGCCCGACGGCCGCTGGCTGGTCGTGGCGATGCCAGCGATCGACAAGGTGGGACTGGTCGACCTGTCGGCGATGCGCTTGGTGCGCACGCTGGATGTGCCAAGGTCGCCCCAGGAGGTGCTCGTTCGCCCCGACGGCCTGGTCGCCTATGTGTCGTGCGACCGAAGCGCCAAGGTCGCAGTCGTGGATCTCAAGGATTGGGGGGTCCGGAGGCTGATTGACGTCGGTTCGGTGGACGACGGACTCGCTTGGGCCGCTGCGGACTGAACCTCCGGCGCCTACCTGGGCTCGAAGAATCGCGAGTAGATCGCGCCCATCCTTTCCGCCGAGTCGAAGTCGTTTGCGGTGAGACCCCCCTTGGAGTGGGTGGTCAGGGTCAGGGTGACCTTGTTCCACCGCACGTCGATGTCGGGGTGGTGGTCGTGTTTCTCGGCGGTTCTTGCGACGCGGTCAACGAACTCAATGGCTTTCATGAAGCCGTCGAACTCAAACAGGCGCAGGATCGAGCTGCCCCGCTTCCTCCAAAGGGGGACCATTTTGAGCCGGAGTGCAATCTGAGCGGGGCTTAGCTTTTTCATGGTTCAGTTGTTGAGGACGTGGTTGGCCGCGAGGACAAGGAAGACGTAGTCCGAGGTTGCGTACCCGAGGCAGTACTCGCGCTGCTGCCAGAGGAAGGGCCAATCGAGGAGTTCCGGAAAGTCCGGCCTGATGAGGGCGGTTCCGGAGGCGATTCCGCCCGGGATATAGGACCAGTCGGCGCGATTCAATCCGTAGGCCGGAATCAGGGAATTCGCCCCGACCCCGGAGACGAACGACGAGGTGTTCGCACCCGGATGGCAGCCAAGGATGAAATCGACCGCGTGAAGCATGTAGGTGGTGGGGAAGATGTCGGGGGCGCCTGCGTGGAGGAAATACTGCTGCACGCCGAACCTCTGGATGTCCCATCCGGCCCCCCAGACATCGGGCTCGTAGGGAATACCGTAGGGCGTCTTCTTCTCGAGCGCGTCGACGTCGGAGCGGTAGACAAGGAGCGCTGCCCTCACCTTGGCGACGAATGCCGGGTCCTTCACCAGGCCCAGCGACCGGGCGCCGAGCCAGCCATACTGCCCGACGTTCTCCACTATCTTGTCGCCGAGGGCGATGATGGTGTCCGCGTACTTCTTCTCACCGGTCGTCTGGAAGAGCTCGATCGCGGGCTCAAGGCGGTCCAGGGACACGTCGGGTGCCCTCGCACTGGCCCAGAGCTCCTGGGCTATGCGCAGGCAGTCCCGCGCGAGGGGGTCATTGAAGCCCGCCAGGGCGCGTGAGGCCGCGGCGAGGCCGCCGGCCGTATCAAGCTCGTGCTCGGGACTCTCCTCGGTGAACACCCAGCGGTCATCGGCCGAACCCGGGGAACCCAGAGGGGGGAGGTGGTCTATCTTCGGCTCGGACTGATCTCCGGCTGTCGCTGCCTCCGACAGCACCTTCATCGCCGCGCCATCGTCATCGTGGAAGACAATGTTATCGGTCATGTTGGCGGCGTCGCCGAGAAAGGTGTACTGGTGAAGGGACGCATCCTGGATCCCCCGGTAGAGGCGGCCCATCGAATTGTAGCCGCCGACGACGCTGAGCACGCCGTGTTCGATCTGCTGGAGAATATCGGGCTTACCGTCCGGCCTGTGGATCTCGACGATGCCGGAGGCCTGGTCGATCGTGGTGTTATCGAGCGCCGGATGGAAGAGCTCCCAGGCCAGCGCCAGCCCGTGGACCGTGTCTATCTGCGACTCGATCCGAAGATCGTGGTCGCCGGCGTCAAACCAGCCGCCCTTGTCGAGCCCGGGCACATGGTCGCCGGGCTTGAATTTTGTCAGGGTTGAGGGCCCCTGCGTGTACCCGTCGAAATGGTTGTAGTTCACCGGCGCCATCAGCGCGTCGTCCATGTGCGACAGGCCGTGCCACACGCGATAATGATCGTTCACCCTCATGTGGTCCATCTGCACGGGCAGGAAGTACTCCACGGTCGGCTGCCAGACGTTCCTCTCGAACACGTGTTCGCTGATCTGGAACACGTTGGACCGCAGATCGCCGTAGCCGACGGCATACATTCCCGGCTTCACTACGTCGGTGAAGTCGAACCTGAGGTAGTGGAACCGCAAGAAGCGCCCCCAGTCCATCGCGGGTCGCTCGGCGACCTTTACCGGGCCCGTCTCCGTAATTCTGTACAGCGAGACCGGCCTGAACACGGTCTCGCGTCGGTCGAGCTCGATGACGGCGATCTTGGGCTGCCTTGGGTGGTACCCAACCTGGGAGACCTGGATGACGGGATCGGACCTCCAGCCGGGAATCACGTTGGGGGTCACGCGCCACTCAATGGCCGCCTTCGTTGCCCCCGCCGGGACCAGCGCCCGAGCAACGAACCAACCGTTGTTGTGCTGGGCTCGCCCATCGAGCAGCTCAATCTCGCCACCGCGCACCGCCTCGATGCTCATGCGCTGCAGGTCGGATTCCGGCGCCACCGTCAGCTTCGGGCCGTGGCCGAGCGGTTCGAGCTCATAGTCCCCGTCGGCCACGGCACCCGGGCCGTTGGCCTGCCTCGGGAACGATCCGAATCGGCCCCCGATCTCGAAGGTCTTCCCGAACAGGACGCCCGGAAACAGTTCGAGATTGAATCCCACCTTGCCGACCCACGCCGCGGGCAGGGGCTCATCGAGGTCGACGATGATCCGGAACGAGCGGCCGTCGGGCCTGACCTTGACGTCGTAGCCGAGCTTCAGGTCGGGGTACGCGATCGGGTTAAGGCCCTTCCGGTTCTGGCTCTCGTTGGGATAGGCCATGTGTACGCTTATCTCGTTGGATACCCTGTCTACGCGGCGGGTCCCGACGGCAGGGGTGGGCTGCCACTGGCCTGGCGTCGGCTCTAGGCGCAGGTCGCCGTTCGTCGCGACGCGCTGGCCATTTTGGATCACCCCGACGCCGCCCTGGTGTCCCTCGGGATAGTAGTCGTGCGCCAGCATGACGTTGAGGCCCGCCATCTCGAGGTACTCGAGGTCGTTGATCGCAAGGGTCTCATCGGCGGCCATGGCTGCGGTGGCCATCGCAATGGCCGAGATAGCCGCCGCCGGTGCCAGAAAAGTTGGGATAGAGGACTTCATGGGGAAAGGGACGGGACAAGGGGGGTTGCCGGCACACGGGCGGGGTCACCGACCACGGGTGTGGCGAAAAGGGAAGCGTAATCCCTTTCGCACCCCTTTTTCAATTCCCCTTGTCGGAGTTTTTTCAGAGGCTGTTGTGCGAACGATGAACCGCGAATTCGAAGAAAGGCTTGCCGCCATCGGCGTTCGCATCGCGGACGTCGAGGAGCGGTTTGTCCTGGGCTCGGGGAAAGGGGGCCAAAAGATCCAGAAGACCTCGTCCTGCGTCTGGCTTCGCCATCGCCCCACGGGCATCGAGGTGCGCTGCCAGCGCGAGCGGTCACAGGCGCTCAACCGGCAGTTGGCCTGGTCGGAGCTTTGCCAGAAGCTCGAGGAGCGCAGGCGTGCCAGAGCGACGGCTGAGCAGGACGAACGCCAGAGGAATATCCGGCGCCACCGCCAGAAGAGCCATGGCCAGAAGGTGAGGATGATCGAGGCGAAGAAGCATAGGGCGGGGATCAAGGCCCGCCGAGGGCGCACCGAGTCGGAGTAGCCGGGCGGGCGCCCCCAATTGGACCGGCATCGGGCGCCCTGTTCCGGAGCGGTTTAGGTGCGTTTCACCCCTGCGAAGGTTGCTGGATTGCGTTGAACGCCTCTTTGAAATGCCGCCGGCACATCGCTACGTAGCGGTCGTTTCCCCCGATCTCAACCTGGGCGCCGACGGTGACCGCCTTTCCTTCCGCACCGATCCGCAGGTTCATCGTGGCCTTGCGGCCGCAGTGACAAATGGTCTTCAGCTCAATCAGGTTGTCGGCGACAGCCAGGAGTGCGGCGCTGCCGGGGAAGAGCCGTCCTTGGAAGTCCGTGCGCAGGCCGTAGCATAGAACGGGGATTCGCAGCGTGTCCGCGATGTCGGTGACCTGGGCCACCTGCTCCGGCGTCAGGAACTGGGCCTCGTCGATGAGGACGCACGAGACCGGCTTTTCCATGTGGTCGAGGTGCACGCGCTCGAGCAGGTTGTCGGCCGCCTGCAGCGCGATGGCCTCCGAGGCCAGGCCGATCCTCGACTGGATTCGCCCATAGCCGGCACGCGTGTCGAGCGCCGGCATGAACAGCAGCGTGCGCATTCCGCGCTCCTGGTAATTGTAGCTCGACTGGAGGAGCACGGTGCTCTTCCCGGCATTCATGGCCGAGTAGTAGAAATATACCTTCGACATGGTGCCGGCAGCCTCAATCGAAGCCGCCGAAAAGGCGAGAAATTGGGATGCTGAGCCAGGTGACCCGCCGGGGATCAGCTTGAGGGCTGCAGCTGGACTCCCGCCCGGTTCAGCTCCTTCTCGCACCGCCCGATAATCCGGTACAGTCGGTTCACCTCCACCATCTCCTCGTTGGTGAGCCGCTTTTTGGGCACCGAGCGGTCGACATAGAAGAACTTGGTCATGGCGTTGAACTCCAGGTCGTGCCCGGCCCACACGACATCCGGGCGCGACTTGAGGCCTACATAGTCCTGGTTGTCGTAGTCCAGCTGCTGGGTGACCCTCACGTCGACGGTGTCGAAATCCGGCTTCGTGGCGCCCGCGTGGAACCAATACTCATACTCCCACACGCGCATCTGGGGGACGCGCGGCGTGACCGCGGCGGGCTGGTTGACGATGTTCTGGACCATCGTGATTGAGTCCTGGGCCTCCTTCTTCACGGCGGCCAGCCTGTCCGCGGGCGAGAGGGCCTGGGCGGTGCCGCCTGCGGTTCGCAGGACGCTCTTCACCACGCCGACCGACACGACGACATTGTCCCTCAGCTTTATGGTGGCATCCGAGTAGTTGAGTATCCTGACGGGGCCGGCCTCTATCTGGCTCTTGGGCGGTCCCTTCTCGGCGATGACCTGGTCGAAGGTGTCGCCGACATTGGCGCCGAAGGCGGCCGCGCAAAGAAGCAGGCAGCCGATATATTTCGTCAGATTCATAGGTTGGAAACCCGGATGGGGGATTGGTCCCGGGCCGCTAGGTCCGGATGAGTAAGCAGAACGCCAAGACGAGCTCAACAGGATTGGGCGGGTCCAGGCGGGTTAATCGCGATTGCCGACCTAAGCTAAGCGCCGGGGCCAACGGCAGGCCCTGCCGATACCGCCTTATTGCACGGAGACAATCGTTCCGCCTCTGACCTGGGTGAGAAAGACCTGATTCGGGCCCTGGTTGCTTGCGGGGCCGAAGGTGACGATGAAGCCCACGAGATCTATGGGATTGGTACCCTTTGCGGCGTCAAGGAAGCCATCGCGCGTCGGCCTTTGAGGCGCCGAGGAGGTTGATTTAAGCCGTATCTGGGATACTCAGAACCTGCTGATGCAACGCGCCGACCTAGACCGCCTGCCCGCCGCGTCCACGCGGGGGCACTTTGTGGACGTGCTTCGGCTGCTGAGCGCAAGCAACGTCAAGGCGGTCGTCCTCGACGACGACCCTACGGGCACCCAGACCGTGCACGGAGTCGACGTCCTCGCCGACTGGAGCGTCCCGTCGCTCGCCGCCGCGCTCTCGGAGCCGGGGCCCTGCTTCTTCGTCCTGACCAACACCCGCAGCATGCCCGCTGCGCGGGCCTCCTCGGTGAACCTCGAGATCGCGTCGAACCTGATCGAGGCCTCCGTCCTGGCGAAGAGGGAATTTGTCGTGGTGAGCCGAAGCGATTCGACGCTAAGGGGTCATTTTGCGGAGGAGCTCGCGGCCCTTTCGGCGGGCCTACGCCGCCCGGTGGACGGGATTATCGTCGTCCCCGCCTTCTTCGAGGGTGGGCGCTACACGATAGGGAATGTCCATTACGTGGCGGAGGGCGATAATCTGATCCCTGCCGCCTCTACCGAATACGCCAGGGACACGACCTTCGGGTACACCCATTCGGAGCTGACGGAATGGATCGAGGAGAAGACGGGCGGGGCGGTGCGCGCCTCCGACGTGGTGACGGTCGCCCTGGCGACGCTCCGTCAAGCGGACGCGGCAGCGAGCGTCCGCTCACTGCTTCTCTCGCTCCCCCGGGGCGCCCATGTGGTCGTCAATGCGGCGACCTACTCGGACATTGAGGCCTTCGTCCACGGGCTGCTCCTTGCAGAGGCCGAGGGGAAGCGGTATCTCTTTCGAACGGCTGCGAGCTTTGTGCGGGTGCGCGCCGGACAGGTTCCGAATGAACTGCTGGGGCCGGCGGACTTCAGCGACGCGGGACCCATGGGTGGGCTGCTCGTGGCGGGGTCCTACACACGAAGGTCGACTGCCCAGCTGGAGTCGGTCCTCACCTTGGCGCTTGCGCAGGGGATCGAGGTGTCCGTGGACATGCTGGCCGACCCGCAGTCGCAGGCGCTGGAGATCGACCGCGCCGCCGCGGCGGCTCTGGAAGCGATACGGGCGGGGCGCCACGCGATCGTCTACACGAGCCGCGCCGTGGTGAGCGCCCTTGGAAACGCAGGGGACCTCAGCGCCGGCAAGATCGTATCGGACGCCCTGGTTTCGATCGTGAGGTCGATCCCGGTCAGGCCGCGATTCTTCATCGCAAAGGGGGGAATCACCTCGAGCGACGTGGCGACGAGGGGCCTGGGAATGCGAAGGGCCCGCGTCCTCGGCCAGGCGGCGCCGGGGGTTCCCGTGTGGGAACTGGGCGTCGAGACTCGCTTCCCCGGGATGAGGTTCGTGGTCTGGCCGGGCAACGTGGGGGGGCCCGATTCGATCCGAGATTTGGTCAGGCTTTCCTGAGGGGGAAGGGCGCGTCCCCACCTAGGAAATCCCGGACAAGCGAGACGAAGTCCGGATCGCGGACGAAGCCAAGTTCCAGGGCCCGCCTCACGTCGAACCGCGCGGGCCAGCTCGATACAATCCGCCTGACCGTGGCGTCCTCGTTGAAGGAGATGAGTCCCGCGGCCCTTGGGCCCGCGACCCGTTCGAGCGCCTCGATCATTTCGCCAACGCTGACGGTGATGCCCGGAAGGTTGACGACCCGGCCCGGCCCCAGCGTCCCTCCAGGGACCGACGCCGCGTGCACGAGGTTCGCGACAACCGCGCGCGGTGACGAGAGCCACAGCTCCAGATCCCGGCCGACCGGGCAGTTCGCGGGCTTCCCACCTAGGGGCTCCCGGATTATGCCGCTGACGAACGAGGAGGCCGCCGCGTTGGGGGAGCCCGGGCGGACGCACACCGTCGGCAGGCGAAGGACGCATCCGTCGACAAAACCCTTCCGTGAGAAGTCGGCGACCAGGAGTTCGCCGACCGCCTTCTGGACGCCGTAGGACGACTGAGGGTGCAGGGCCGTTTCCTCCGTCACGGTCCGAGGCAGGGGAGGCCCAAACACCGCGAGCGAGCTGGTGAAGACGAACTTTGGTCGCCTCCCGCGGGCGCGCGCGGCCTCCAGGAGCGACCGCGTAGCGTCGAGGTTAACGCTCATCCCCAGGTCGAACTCGGCCTCGGCCTGGCCGCTGACGACGGCCGCCAAGTGGTAGATGACATCCGCCTGCGCGGCGACCGAATCGGCAACGCCCTTTGCCAGGAGGTCCGCACATCTTGCCTCGACACGGTTGTCGCCAATGGCGGGCAGGGCGGGGGACGAATCGAACAGGACGATGCGCTCGACGCCCTCGCGGGCCAGCAGGGCCTGCGCGAGTCGTCGGCCCAGAAACCCCCCGCCGCCCGTGATCGCGACATTCATGTCCCAGGATTTGCCTTCAAGCCGTGGAGGAATACGGGCGCCGCGGGCCTCGCACAACGAAAATGCCTCCCGGGCGCGTCCCGTTCATTTTGCGGCCTTCGCCACCGGTGGTTTTCGGTTCGCCGCCTTCGCGAGGAGGTCGTGCCACCGGGTCACGTCAATGTTGCCGAGGGTCCCCCCGAGGTGGACGGATTCGCCGAGCAGGCAATACCCGGCTGCGTCCTTCTGCGCGGACAGAAGGCCCGCGGTTGCGAGGAGCTCCGCCAGCTTTCCGCGCACCCACACCTGCAGGTCCAGCGATATTGCCTGGTCCCTGAGGGCCAGCCCCTTGGCGTACCCGATCTGGCCCTTGCCCGTAAGGCGCTCATCGGGTGCCGTCATGGAGATCTCCGACAGTCCAATCGTGCGGTCGGATCGCTCGGTTGCCGTGAGCGACGCGAGATCGTAGCCGATCTCGGCAACATTGTTGGTGAACTGCATGACCGCCTCGGCGGTCTTGCTGACCGGGTTCCTGGCGCCGACATCCGGCTTGAGGCCAAAGAGGGACCCCACCGCGGAGCCGACCGTGCCGAGCGTGTCCGCGACCGGGGTCGACGCCTCGGGGATCGTGTCGGCCACGTCGGTCTTCAGCGCACGGAAGATGCCCCCCGTGCTCTTGAGGAGGTAACGCACCTGGGTGCGGGAGATCAGGTCGCCCAGGTTCGCGCCGTCGCCCTCGAGGGAGCTGGCCACCGTGAAATGCCCCTCGACGGCCGGATCCTGGCCCTTTGGGGGCGGATTGAAGACCTCCGCGGCGTCGACCTGGTATTCCGATCCGGCGACTTTTAGGGAATAGGGCCGGTCCGCCGCGGCATCGAATGAAAGCTTCCCGTCGACATTCTCGAGGGTGTGGTGGGCGAGGGAGCACCGGCCGCGCTTCAGGAGCAGGGAGCCCTGTTCGAACTCGATCGTGCCCCTGACGTCCTTGAAGACGTCGTTTGCCGAGGTCAGCCGGTCGAAGACAATCATCACGCTCCCGCGCCGGCTTCCCCAGAACGGGGCCGTGTCCCGCAACCCCGGGGCGCCCGGTGCCAGTCCGGGCGGTGCGACCGCATCCAGGGACACCTGGCCGCCTCCAAGGAGCCCCAGCTGCGAAGCCATGAACTTCAGGTGCTCCAGCGAGACCTGCCCCCCGGACAGCTCCACCCCGACAAGGCCGCCGTCTTCTCCGGGCGTCCATGTCCCGTCAAGCGACACGTCGGACGGGGCCGGACCGACCTCGAGCTTTGCGGGAAGCTTGAACTCGATGGTGCCGTCCGCAAACACCTCCGCATGAAGGTCCGCCTCGACCTTGTGGCCCGCGTCATGCCCGACCAGCAAAACCTTCCCGTCCACCTTTGTCGTGTCCGCGACGACCGCCGAGAAGTCCCCGGACGCCAACCGGGCTGTCATGCGGGTGGGCCCCGATTTCCCGCTGCGCGCCGGGAGGGCATCCAAGTCCGCGTCCCAGGTCCCTGCAATCACAACCGGCTGGCCGGCGCCCGAGGCCCGGGACACCTTGGCGTTGAGGGTGGCGAGGCTCCGGCCCTGGCTCGCGAATCCCAGGGGGGCAAGCTGGACATTCCAGGCGCCGGCCGACTTGTCCGCATTCAGGTTCAGGGTAAGGTCGAGGTTTGAGCCGATGACAGCTCCGGCGCGGCTGATGGTGACCGCCTTGGCCACCAGCGCAGACTTTGAGACCAAGGCGATGCCCTGTCCGGACGGCCGCACCGAGAAGACGCCGGTGGCGCGTCCCTCGGTCAGACGGAAGGGCCCGGTCAGCCCCGATAGCCACGCCACGGGCAGGTCGCGAACGGTCAGGTCGAGGAGTTCCTTGGTCGGATCGGTTGGCGTCACGCGGCCACTTTCCTCGTCGATATCGAAGGGTTGGCCCGACTTGAAAAGGGCCGCCGGCGGGGATCCTCCGAGGGCAACGGTAAGTTCATCGACATGCAGGCTGCGCGCCGCGTGCACGGCGTCGAAAGACGCCTCGGCGCCCACGGTACCCATGGCCTCCAGCGGCTCGGCCAGGATTCCCAGGTGGCGCACGACCGCACGGATCCGCCCGAGAACGTGGATGCGTTCAAGGGAGCCAGAGGCGTCAAACCGTCCGTCGCCGGAGGCCGACGTAACGGGCAGCGTTGTGGTCCGTGTAAGGAAAGCCAGGTCGGCGTCACCGACATCGAGCCTCCATGAGCCGTCGAAGCCTTGCGTGGCCCCGCGGAAATGGGCGACAATGTCCGCGACGCTCCGGCCCGCGCGGCCGACTCCAAGGGTGATGTCCTCATCACCCGTGCCCTGTCCCCTGGCTATGGCTACCGAGAGGACCTGGCCCTTGGGAATCCTTCCGCCCGTGTCGGCGACCTCAACCTCCAGCTTCGCCCGTTCGAGCCTGCGCTCCGGGCCCATTAAGAGCACGAGCCGACCATGGGCTTCTACCGCGTTAGCCGCTATTTCCGAGTCTGCGAGGACGGCTGCGGCGTCCAGGGTCAAGGTTCCTTCGCGGCCCTCCGCCAGTCCGCCTCCCGTTAAGATCACGTGGACCTGGGTCGGTGCCCTCTGGCCCGGGACCTGGATGAGGATGTCGCCTTCCAATTCGACGCCGTCGAGGGCCACCGCGAACGGGAGTGCCGTCTTTCCGAGCAGCCCGGCAAGGGCCTGCGCGGCTCCCCTTAAGGCGTCGGCCTGGCGGGCATGGCTCCCGCCGGGGCTTCCTTCGTCCTGTGCCGGAGTGTTCCCCTTGGGGATTTGCGGGGCCGCCAGGTCGAGCGTCCAACCCTTGGCCTCGAGTCGGCTAACCCGCGCACTGCGGTTCCAAAGGGCCGAAACAATGGGGAGGTCGGCCCGGAGGGACGGAACCTTGAGGACGCCGCCGTCAGTGGTCACCGCCAGGTCGGACACATCCACCCTTCCGAAGCCCGCGGACAAGGACCCGAGTTTGACGTCGACACCCGGCCCCGACAGGGCGCTCCCCGCCAGCAAGGTCTGGACTGCCGGGACAAGCAGCAGCCCGCAGGCGAGGGCTGCAATGGCAACGGCCGCTATTGCCGCGAAGAGAAGGAATCTAAGGAGTTTCAAGCGTTGTGCCGGGGGTTTCGACCGTGGGAAAACCCAAGAGTTTCAAGCGAATCGTGTGGCCTTGCGGTGTCAGCCGCCAAACCGCCCGGACCGGGCGAACCGGCTCCGCCGCGGCGCAAATCATGAGGCGTCGCCCAGCAGGTCCCGGGCATATCCTATGGTGACAAGCCTCTCGGAATGGGCCTCCGCTTGGAGGATGGCACCGGTGCGTGGCCGCGAGGCGCAGATCTCCGCGATTTCCTCCCGGCTCAGGCACATCCACGCTGTGGACAGGGCGTCCGACTCGGCGGCGCTGTCGCAGAGCGCCCACGTCCGGTGAACGAGGGCGGGTGGCCTGAGCGTCAGCGGGTCCAGGATGTGCTGGCCCTTCACCGAGGTGCCGGAGCTTCCCACCGACTGGCGTTGCAGCCAGAGGTGCCGGCGCAGGGCTCCGCTCCCGAGCGTGATCTCCCAACCCCTTCCTTCGACGGGCGGGTCGAGGGCCAGGATGCTGCTCCCTCCGGCGACCAGGAGCGCCCGGTTGGCGCCCCATTCGCCGAGGACCTCCGCCATCCGGTCGAGAGAGAAGCCCTTGCCGATGGCTCCCAGGTCCAGCGCAACCGGCGCCTCCAAGACCGTCACCGTGAAGGCTGCGGGATCGATCTCAAGCCGGCCCTTTCGGGCGCCCAAGGACGCGTCGGATCCTCCCGTCGAGAATCCGAGCGCGGGGTCAAAGGCGCCGCCCGTGAGCGCGTGCATGCGCAGCGCGACGCCAAGGCACTCAAGCGTGTCGGGGCTCACGCGCTCGGACTCGCCCGGTGCGAGCCGGTTGATGCACGAGATCTCGCTCGACTCCTGGTAACGGCTCAGGAGGCCCTCCAACCGGTCCAGCTCGGCAAACGAGGCCGCCGCCGCCTTCTCGGCATAGCCGTGGGGGTGGCCCGTGACGTGGACCTCGAACGAGGTCGCCATGGCATGGTGCTTGAACACGCGCGGCACCGGGGCAGGGTCGTCGCTCATGGCCGGTCCCGCTCCCTCGGCGAAGCCGCGGCCAGCCGGGTAAAGACGATTGCAAGGACTTCCGGCCGGAGGCCATAGATCTCCGCCCTCCAGCCCGGGCCGAGCGACCTTCCCGTGCTTTCGGCCTGTCCGGCCGAACTCACGACGATCGTGGGGGCGAGGTTCATGGGAAGTTCGGCCCAGTAGCCCACACTCGCGCAGTGGCGAAGGTACCAGGGCAGCGGCCAGATGTCCCTGCCGACGACGGCCACGACCGGCGAACGACCCCCGGCGCCCTGGGTAATGGCCTCTACCCGCGCCTCCAGGCGCAGGATATCCGGGACCGTCGGGGAATAGGCCAGGGGATTGCCCGGGTCCGCGGGATACCGAAAGCACAGCTTCCACGTCTCCGATCCCAGAGCGCACCCCACAAACAGGACGAGCGCGGCGGCGGCGCCCCGGCGAAGCGGTGCGGCGAAGGCCGCGCAGGCCCTGTGAAGGCCGATTCCCGCAAGGACGGCGGCCGGCGCGAGCACGTTGAGCTCGAGCCATGGAGTCTTGTAGGGAATAATGGAATACAGCGCGGCGAGCGCGGCGGTGTAGGCGAGCAGGAAGAAGGGGAGGGGTCGCGAGGCGCGGGACCGCCAGGCGCTCCACGCTCCCGCGAACCCGAACACCGCGAGCGTCCAGCCGCACCAAGGACGGCTCCTAATTCCCGGCACAAGCAGCCAGGAAAGGTAGGCCGACCAGGGTTTCTCGTGGCCCTGCCCGGAAGCCCTGGCCGTTGCGAGGGACAGGGATCGGAGGGCGTCGGAGAGGCCGCGCGGGTTTTGGCCGAAGGAGGTGTACAGGAGCGCCGCGGTGAGAGCCAATGCGCCTGCGGCAAGGGCCATGTCCCGCTTGAGGCGGGGGCGCGGAGCGGCGCCCGCAGCCCGGCGGACTCCCGAAGTGGCGAGGAGGGCGCCGATGCCTGCGGCGATAGTCAGGACCGCTGTCTCCTTGGTGGCGAGAAGGGCGCCGCACGAGAATCCGGCCCCTACCGCCCACCACGGGCTGCCCGTCGTTGCATAGCGCCAGCCTGTCCCGACTAGAGAGAGGGAAAGAAGCACGAAGAGCGTCTCGTGGATCCAGGTGCGACCGTAGAAGACGAGGGGCGCCCCGAGTCCGAGCCAGAGGGCCGCCGCAAGGAGCGCGGCCGGGGGGACCCCGGTCTCCAGGAGGAGGAGGGCGGCGACAAGCGCAGCGCCGAAGAGGGCCGGCACTGCCCGCAGCTGCCAAGCCTCAAGGTCCCCGAGTCCGTGGGCTCCCAGGGAGCGGACCCAGGGATAGGTGGCATAGTAAAGGGTGGGGCCGTGGCGGTCCACGGGGTCATAGCGGTACGTGCGGCCCTCGAGCATGCCGCCCAGGATCGAGGCGTTGACCGCCTCGTCTGTATGCACCGGCATCGTCTCCGGCGCGGCAAGCCTCAGCGCCAGCGCGGCGCCGACGGCGGCGATCGCCACGAGAAGACTGTGCTTACGGCAGCCCGTAGACTTCGACCTCGATGTAATGGTTCATCTCCGAGGTTGTGTTGCCGCTGCTGTAGAGGCGCACGTAGCGTGCGCTGATGCCCTGGGCGTCGATGATGCGGCCCTCGTAGGTCTCGATATAGGTGGGGTCCTTGCCCGCCCCCAGCCCCAGGGCATTCTGGTCGTCGCTGTTGTAGAGCGTCTGGACCCCGTCGGCGAAGTTGGGGTCGTTGGACACCTGGACGACGACCGCCTTGTAGGCGCGCGCCTGGGAGTGGAAGTGCCAGACGACGATCGCGTAGAGCTTGGACGCCTGTGCGAGGTCTATCTGGACCCACTGCTTGCCCTTGCCGAGCTCCACATAGTTGCCCTCGTCGCCCGCCTTCTCGCCGTCGGTGATCAGGCTGAGGTCCCCGAGCACGGGCTCCATGTCGCTGCTGGTCACCTTCTTGTTGAGCGCGAGGTTCACGACACCCTTCGGGACCAGGAAATCGGGCCGGCGGCCTGCTCGCGGCGCCTCCAGGTTAGGCAGCTTCACCGGGACCGGCGTCCCCACGAACATGGGTTTGGGCAGGTCGAGCTTCAGGGGCACCTTGTCGTCGGCGCGGGCCGTGGCAAGGAGGCCGAGGGCCACGCATGCCGCAAGCAGCGTGGCGGTGCGGCGCTTTCTGAGCATCAAGGGAAGGCTTGTTGTGATCATGGGTTCAGACTGTGAAATCGGAGGGTTGGCACGTGACGAGGGTGCGGGACTCGACCGCCTCGATGGCCTTGAACACGGCCATCTCGCTCTTGAAGGCTTCGTCTGCCGGGCAGTTGAGGGTGCCCTTCCCGCGGACGGCGTTGAAGAAGTTCTCGAGGTGGGGCTGGTGGATGGCCTTCGTGAGGACGACAGGCAGGTAATAGCCCGCCAGTTCCGCCGTCTCCCGGGCGTCGACCTTGTCGTCGGCCGATGACGCGTCGTCGTCCGACTTGGCCGGGGCCTTCAGGGGGGCCAGGTAGTGGCGGCTCACCCAGTTGTCCCAGGGCGGCGCCGCCGCCTCGCGGTTGATGACGGAATACTTCGGGTTCTCCGACATCCGCAGGGTCCCCTCGGTCCCCATGAACTGCTCGAAGTAGCCGCCCCCGGCGCTGGTCGTGGTCTGCACCTGGTAGAAGGCGCGGGCCATGCCCTCAGGGAGCTTGTACTCATAGATGACCATGGCGTTGTCCAGCCACTCGTGGCCCTCGTAGTAGTCCCGGCCTCCGGAGCCGATCACCGTCGAGGGGGTGGTGTCGAAGAACCAGTTGAAGATGTCGATCTGGTGCGCCCCGAGGTCGGAGAGCGGGCCCCCGCCGTATTTCTTGAACCACCTCCAGTTTCGGAACTGGTGCATGTCGGCGTAGCCGTAGCGCGCGAGGAGCTCGGTGCTCATCGCCGTGTGGTTGGGCCACCCGAGATCGGCGCTCACGGCCCGGTTCCACTGGCCGTTCGCCGCAGTGATCCGCCCGAGGAGGTGGGCCTCCTTCAGGAGGTGGTTGCGCGCGACCAGGTACCGCGGGTTGCTGCGACGCTGGTGGCCGATCTGCAGGAGCTTGCCGGTCTCCTTCATGGTCCGCACCATCGACTTGGCTCCGTCGATCGTGTTGGACATCATCTTCTCGCAGTAGACGTGGTGCCCCGAGCGCAGGCAGTCGTTGGTGATCGGGGCGTGCCAGAAGTCGGGGCTGGCCACGATGACCGCCTGGACGTCCTTCTCCTTCTCGAGCATGTCCTGGTGGTTCTCGTAGGCGCGGACCTCGAAGCCGTTCTTCTTGAGGTAGCGCTGGCCGTAGGTGCGCGCGTAGGGCCAGATGTCGCACACGGCGACAAACCGCACTCCCGGGATCTTGAGCATCGCGTCCATGAGGACGCGCCCCTGCGCACCCAGGCCCACCAGGGCCACGTTGATCGCGTCTTCCGGCGGGGAGCCCGCCGCGGCCTGCCCGTAGGCCGAGCGCAGCGGCGCGAGCGCGAGCGAGAGGCTCGCCGCGGTGGCAGTCTTCAGGAACCGCCGGCGGCCCAGGCCGTCGGCATCGGGACGCGGGTCGCGTGGACTCATGAACGGGTGAGGGTGAGGCGGTTGTGCTTGCTCAGGCTCAGGGCCATGGCGACCAGGGCCACGTGGATCGCAAGCCATGCAACCCCGGCATCCTGCTTGATCAGGATGAGGCCGACCGTGAGGCTGACGTAGAGCAGTCCCATAAGGAACAGGCTCGCCCGGGTCCAGAGTCCCACGAGGACGGCGATACCCAGGGCGATGAGGGCCCACCCGAGGACGGCGTAGTAGGGCGTTGTCAGGAAGGTCGGTAGGAGGGGCTCCAGCGCGAACTTGTCCTTCATGGAGTCGGGGATCGCATGGTAGCTATGGAGCGAGTAGAACTTCTGAGTCACCTCGACGACGGCTCCGCTCGAGTCGGGCTTTCCCGCGGCGTCGAGGAGCGGCACCTGGAGGGTCCTAGTGTCGGCGAATTTCTCGACGCCCGTCAGGATCGCGCGCACGCCTAGCCATGCGCGCAGGACGAGGACGGCCATGGTGGGGCCGCGGTCGATGGGGGTGGATTGGGTTTCAGTCATGGTGCGTTGGCTTTGTTAGGGGGGCGCTGTTCAGAGGCGGTCGACCACAATGTTCCGGAACTCGACCTTGTTGGTGTGGTACTGCAGGCCGATTCGGCCGGACTTTGCCATGTCCTTGTACGCCTTCTTGAACTTGTTCGGCGTGCCGTCGGGGTTCTTGCCGGCCTCCTTCCACTGATCGAGCTTCATGTCGACCAGTTCCTCGCCGTTGAGCACGACCTTGATGTTCTTGCCGATGGCCGTGATCGTGTAGTGGTACCAGGTTCCGGGGACGATCTCGATCTGCCGGGTGGGGGCCACGCAGTCGTACACCGCCCCGACCAGGTGCTTGTCGGGCGCGTCGCCCTGCAGGATCTGGATCTCTATTGCGGAGTTCAGCCAGTCCGGGATGTCCGAGCAGCGAAGGAAGACCCCGCTGTTCGCCTTTTCCTGGCAGCGAAAGTCCAGGTTGAGGACGAAGTCGCCGTACGCCTCGCGGGTCCAGATGTCGCCGCCGCCCTTGGCGACGAGCACGCCGTCTTCCCAGGCCCAGGATCCCGGCTTGAACTCGGCGTTGGAGAGGTCTGGTGCGAAGACCGCATTGGGGGCGGACCAGCGCTTCGAGTCGGCCCCGTGGCCGGGGCCGATGTCGCCGTGGACGTCGGCCGTGAAGCCGGGCGCGACGGAGGGCGACGAGCCCTGGCAGCCCGCGAGGACTGCCGAGAGGAGGATGATTCCGGAACTGGCGAAGATGGAGGATTTCATGGGGGTTGTGGGTATGGGCATCACGGGTTCCTCAAAACAGGCGGTAGGTTTTGGTGAGGAAGCGGTTGGCGTCGGGCTGGGCGCAAACACCCTGCGCCGGGTCGAAGTCGATCGGCTTTCCCGCCCTGATGGCGACGTTCCCGAGGAGCACCATCTGGGAGAGGTCCCCCGAGTGGTCCACGATGTTGGAGCAGGGCGACGGGCCACCCTTGCACCCGTTGATCCACTCAAGGTGGGAGTTGGACTTGGGGACGCGGGCCAGGGTCTTCGGCGGCCGCTTGAACGTGGCCATCTTCGACTCCGGGATCAGCCGCGGCGACTCGCCGTAGTCGCCCTCGGAGAGGATCGCCCCCTTGTCTCCACGATAGAGGGTGCCGCCCTGGGGCAGCTTGCCGTCCTTGCCGAGTTCCTCCGGCACCGGAGGAAGCTTGCCGCCGTCATACCAGGTGTAGGTGACGGGCGGCAGCGAGCCGCGGGACGGGAACTCAAACTTCACGATGGACCATTTCGGGGCGACGACCTCGGTCGCGCCCTCGCTCTGGGCGTTCACGTGGACCGGTCCGCGCAGGTTCAGGGCCCAGAATGGGGCGTCCATGCCGTGGCAGCCCATGTCGCCCAGGGCGCCGCAGCCATAGTCCCAATACCCGCGCCAGTTGAAGGGGGCTATCTTCGAGCTGTAGCCGCGCACCGGCGCAACCCCGAGCCAGAGGTTCCAGTCCATGGTCGGCGGCACCACGGCGTCGTCCGGCGGCGGTGTCATCCCCTGGGGCCAGATCGGCCGGTTCGTCCAGGTCGAGACCTCGCGGACGTCCCCGATGACACCGGCCTCGATCCATTCCTTGACGAGGCGCGTCCCCTCGTTGCAGTGCCCCTGATTGCCCATCTGCGAGACGACGCCCGCCTTTGACACCGCGTCCCTGAGGGCGCGCACCTCGCTCACCGTGTGGCAGAGGGGCTTCTGGACATAGATGTGCTTGCCCATCTCGGCGGCCATCAGTGCCGCCGGGAAATGCGTGTGGTCGGGGGTCGTCACGATCACCGCGTCGATGTCGCTGGCCCGCTCGTTGAGCATCTGGCGGTAGTCGCGGAAGCGCGCCGCTCCGGGGAACATCCCGAAGATCTCCAGGCCGTTGGCGAAGTCCACGTCGCTTATCGCCACGATATCCTCCCCCGAGCAGGCCATGATGTCGCTGAAGGCCTTACCGCCCGCGCCGACGCACGCGATCCGCAGTCGACGGCCCGGCGAGACCAGGTTTCTGTACCGGTCTGCCTCCGATGCCCGCAGGATCGGGCAGCTGGCGGCGACTGCTGCCAGCGAGGTTGCTTGAATAAAACGGCGGCGACTGATTTGGGTCATGGGGGTTGTGGTGTTTGTGCGAAAGACCGAGGGGAATTGGGCTCTGGTTAGGCTCCTAGGGGTTCGTGAAGGTGCTCATCCCGTTCGACATGTCCGGTGGACTCCCTCGAATACCCGAACGCGCGCTTTGAGGCAAGAATAGCCTCCTTGCGCTTTGGCCGATCCGCAAGGGCCCAAGGCATTTTGCCCCCACGGGGCGTCGGACTGCAGGGCGTGTGAAGGTGTGTAAGGCATGGGTTTTGTGGGTGTCCTTGCCGGGGCGCGTGGTCTTTAGTTCCTTTTCGCCGCGGCCTTGCGGGTGGCAAGGTTCCAGAGGCCGGCGATCATTCCGGGCCCGTTGCGCCACGCGCTGATCTTTCCGCCGGGCATCTCGTTCCACTCGATCGGGACGGGCACGACCGGCACCCCCTCGGCTCCGAGTTCGAGGAAGAGCGCCAGGTCGAAGCAGAGGCCGCGACCCTCGAGCCTGTCCTCTATCCGCGGCAACACCTTGCCGGGGATCACCTTGAAGCCGCACTGGAAATCGATCGGCCGCACCCGGAGCGCGAGGCCGGCGAGCCAGGAGAAGATCCTGCCCAGGAGCCTCCTCGCCGCAGTCCTGCCCGTTCCGGGGGACCCGCGGCCGTGGCGAACCGCGAAATACGCCGACCCTTCGGTCGTGTCGCCCGCGGCGATCTGGCCAAGGACCCGCACGACCTCGCCGGCGCTCGCGGCTCCGTCGGAGTCCGCGAACGCAAGCCAGCGCGCGGGGCGCGAGCGCCATCCTTCAAGGATCGCATCGCCCTTGAGGCTGTTGCGCTCGAGGGCAAGGAGCGGAAGGACCCTGCAGCGTCCGCTTGTTCCCACCTTAACCTGCCCGGAGAGCGCCTCCTGCTCCCGGGACGGCGATCCGTCGTCGACCACCAGGATCTCGGTTTTCCAGGGCGCTTTGGAAAGGGCCCCCGTGAGGGCGGAGAGGTATCGCGGCAGCCTTTCCAGCTCCCGGTACGCGGGCAGCACCAGCAGAAAGTCAGGGGTGGGAGCCGGGTCGTTGGGAGGAGAAAGGGACATCCGGGGCGAATCGGAGAGGCAGTCTGGCGGGGAGGGTGGTTGGCTCTGCGCTCGCATTGCGGGTCTCGGCGGCAGGACGGAGAGACGGGGAGCAAAGATTCACTAATACGCCCCAAACTTACACAAGGCGTTTTTTGGGACGGCAGACCCGGACTCCTCCGGCGGCCCCCGCCGCGCGAGATTCGCGTGGCGATTGGGGGCGATTAGCGGTGCTGCAAAGTCTCCGTGCGCCACCGGCTACTCGTCGCCGAGGCAGGTCTCCGTGAGGCGCGCGGTCTGGACCCAGGGATGGTCGGTGGGGACGGTCCGCTTCTTTCCGGCGACCTTTTCCAGGGTGACCGGCACGCACTCGTTGCCTTTCAGGGCGACCATGACGTTGAAGCGCCCCTTCGAGATGAGCTCGACGGCCTTCGTCCCGAGGCGGGTGCACAGAAGCCTGTCGAAGGATGTTGGGGAGCCCCCCCGCTGGACGTGGCCCAGGGAGGTGACCCGCGCCTCGGTCCCGGTCATCTGCTGGAGCTGCCGGGCAATGCGGCTGGAGACCGGCTCCTGGACCAGGCGGATTCCCTCCGTGCCCGGTGCCGCGAACGCCTCGAGGTGCGAGGGCGCACGGTGGAGCGGGCTCGCTTTGCCACCGGAAGCGCTGAGCCTCTCCGCCTCCTCGACCGAGACGATCCCCTCCGCGACCGCGACGATCGAGAACCGCTTCCCGGCCTTGTGCCGGCGCGCGAGGTGGTGGACGACGGCGGACAGGTCGTAGGGAATCTCGGGGATGAGGATCACGTCGGCGCCGCCCGCGATCCCGGCACCGAGGCAGAGCCAGCCCGCATCGTGCCCCATGATCTCGCACACGATGATCCGCTGGTGGCTGGTCGCGGTGGTGTGCAGGCGGTCGATGGCCTCGGTGGCGATCGACATGGCTGAGTCGAATCCAAAGGTGATGTCCGTCTCGGCGACATCGTTGTCAATCGTCTTGGGCAGGGTGAGCACGTCGATTCCGCCCTTCTCCCTGAGGGACAGCGCGGATTTCTGGGTTCCGTTCCCCCCGAGGCAGACGAGGCAGTCGAGCCTCAGCTTGCGGTAGTTGCGCACGGCCGCGGACGTCATGTCGACGTTCCTGCCGTTGACCTTCATCTTGTGCGGCCGGTCCCGGCTGCTCCCGAGGAAGGTGCCGCCCTGCGTGAGGATCCCGCTCACCAGCGGGTTGTCGATCGGCATGGTGCGGTTCTCGACGAGCCCCCGGAAGCCGTCCCGGATCCCGACCACGGTCATCCCGTAGTGCATGGCCGCCTTGGCGACCCCCCTGATCGCGGCGTTCAGGCCGGGGCAGTCGCCCCCGGCAGTGAGGATTCCGATCCTTGCATTGGATTTCAGTGGCATTGTCGTGGGGAGTTCCGTCCGCTCTGCATGCGGTGCCTGAATGATAGAGGGGCGCGCGGACGTTTTCGAGATGGATTTTTCGCCGTAATTCCCATGGCCCATTCGGCGATACCTTGACCCAGGTCAAGGCGGCCGTCGCGCGAGTGTGGCAGGGTAGCGGGACGACCACCAAAACCATGGACACCCTCACCGAAACCCGGATCACGCCAGACACAAGAATCGGCGACATCGTCGCCGCCCGCCCCGCGCTTGCTCGCGTGTTTGAGAGCCTTGGGCTCGACTACTGCTGCGGGGGAAAGCAGCCGCTTGGCACGGCCTGCGCCCGCGCTTCGCTCGATGTCTCGATGGTCGTCGCCCTGCTCGAGGCGGCGATCGAGAAACCGGCCGATGCGAAAGGCGGTCCCGACCCGGCGGGAATGACGCTCGCGGAGCTCGCTGACCACATAGAGGCGACCCACCACGCCTACGTGAAGGCCGAGCTGCCCAGGCTTGCCGAGATGGCCGGTCGCGTCGCCGCGAAGCATTCCTGGCGCGACCCGCGGCTTCCCGAGGTTTACGAAACGGTCGTTGGCCTGGCCCAGGAGATGTTCAGCCACATGCATAAGGAGGAACAGGTGCTTTTTCCCCTGGTTCGCCAGATCGAGATGGGAGCCTCCAAAGATTTCCATTGCGGCTCGATTGCCAACCCCATCCGGCAGATGGAGGCCGAGCACGAATCCGCCGGCGCAGCGACCGCCCGCCTTCGGGTTCTGACAAACGACTTCACGCCGGACAACGAGGCGTGCAATACCCACCGGGCGCTGCTCTCGGGCCTGGCGGGGTTCGAAGCCGACCTTCACCAGCACGTTCACAAGGAGAACAACATTTTGTTCCCCCGCGCACTAGAGCTCGCTGGGGGCGCCTAGGCCGAGCGCGGCGTTCAAGGGGCAGCGGCTTAGGTCTATTGGCCGGCCGCTGCGGTACTCGGCCAGCAGCTGGCTCGATCGCCGCGCAAGCATCCGCCGGACTTCGCGCCGGCGGCCCCGCTCCCGCGGGATGGCCATGTCGTCATAGGCCGTCGTCTGGTGGCGGAGCCAGGCGATCGTTGCGGCCGCCGCGCGCTCTTCGATCGGGATGCGCTGCGTGCGCGCCACGGTGCCGCTTCCAACGGGTGCCGCGTGCAGGACGACCAATCCGGCAAGGCGCTCGGCCTGGGTGTGATACGTGGGGTGAAATCCAAGGAATCCAAGCACGGCCGAGCGGAAATCCTCGGCATAGAGCTCCTGGGCCGCTGCGCGCCGCCTCCGCCCCGAATCAAGCCGCTTCTGGTGCGAGGGATCCTGCCTTTCCCGGCACAGCTCCTGACGGAGCGCCGCGATTTGGTCGGCCGGGGCCCAGATCCCCCTTGAGAAACGTTTCCGGCCCTTGAGCTCGACGACGGTGAGCGAGGGACCGTCGAGCTTAATGCGCCGGCTAAGCGCAGGATCCCCTGGGGCGAGAAGGTCCCAGCTTCCAGGCACAATCTCGACCATGCCGTGCTCGTTGAGCACGTGGCGCGGCTTGGGGCCGGGCCGGACCTCGCGGGATTTGAAAAGCATGTGTCAGGCTAGGGGACAACGGACCCGCCGCGGGTAGGCAAGCCCAGAGAGGCGGTTCACGTCCTGGAATCGAAGAATCGACGCGCCGGTCTAGCCTGCCATGATTCAGGCATGACCCAGTCAAGCCCGGACGCCCCGCGCCCCGTCGTGGTAAAGGAAATGCCGATCGAGCTCTGCCAGCTTCTGAAGTTCGGCGGGCTGACGCAGAGCGGCGGCGAGGCAAAGCTGGCCATAAGCGAGGGGCGCGTTCTCCTGAACGGCGTCGTGGAGACGCGCAAGCGCAAGAAGCTTTCGAAGGGCGATCGGGTGACCTTTTCGGGCCAGACGGTGGTCGTCGAGGCCTGACCGATAACAATCCTCGTCTTGGCTGGGGGTGTCATTTATCAAGAGGCCGATGCCCCAAGATCCCCACGCTCAGTTCGACCAGTCGGTCATGGAGATGATTGAGCACAGCCCGATCGGGGCCGTGCCGCACACGACGAGCTACGTGGAGTCGCTGAACCGGCTTTACGCCGCGCACCAGGTTTACCCGAGCGCGGACCACAAGGGCGGCCACGTGACCGCACGGTCGCTCTCGGGGAGCCCTTATTACGGTGCCTCCAACCTTGAAGCCCTGGCCGCGGGCCGGATCGAGCCGGAAGCCCTGGAGGCCAATTCCGCGGTCTACGACCGGTACGTCGCTCACCTGCCCGCGGGGGACCGGGCGAAGGCCGAGGTCCACCGCCTCAAGGC
>Ga0265314_10000459_pt1 | contig 54410 bp, 42 predicted proteins | sample 4126metaG_FD_203106 | JGI IMG/M metagenome (GOLD analysis project Ga0265314, IMG submission 203106) | Rhizosphere microbial communities from Carex aquatilis grown in University of Washington, Seatle, WA, United States - 4-1-26 metaG | ecosystem: Host-associated > Plants > Roots > Rhizosphere >... | reverse complement strand
CCATAAGCCATCCCTTAAATGCCTTGTCGCGTTAGGTATGGATACATAACACGGCAATGTATCGCGGTCAATAGCAGTGGCGCTGCTCGTTTGCCCTTGCTCCCTTCCGCCACATTCTCTACCATTTGCGGAATCGCCAGTCCGTTAAATACCCCCCCCCCCCCCGTTAAATATCCCGCTCCACCGATTACCAGCGCGTTAATGAAAGCCAGCCCCTCGCCAAAACTCGGTCGCCCCATCGATCTGCGGCTACGCGAGCGCCGCAGGGAGCAGATTCTCGATGCCGCCGTAAAGCTTTTTGCGGAAGATGGTTACACCGACGCCGATACTCAGGTGCTGGCGGCCAACCTGAAGATCGGCAAGGGGACGATCTATCGCTATTTTCCCAGTAAGCGGGAACTGTTCCTGGCCGCCGCCGACCGCGCGATGCAGCAACTGCAAGTCGTGGTCAACCAGGCCACGTCGGCTGTCGAGGAGCCGCTCGAACGCATCGCGGTCGCCATCCAGGCCTACCTCGATTTTTTCGACAACCGTCCGGAGTACGTCGAATTGTTAATGCTTGAGCGGGCTCAGTTCAAAGACCGCGTACAGCCAACCTATTTCGAGCACCAAGAGAAGAATATCGGCAAGTGGCAAGGCTTGTTCGAATCGCTGGTCGCCGCCGGCCGCGTCCGCGACTTGCCGTCCGAGAAAATCACGCGCGTCATGAGCGACTTGGTGTATGGCACGATGTTCACCAACTACTTCACCCGCCGCCGGCGATCGCTGGGTGAGCAGGCCAAAGAGATTCTCGACGTGGTGTTCAATGGCATCCTGAGCGAGACCGAGCGGAAACAGTCTGAGCGAAAACAGAGCGAGATTCGCCGATGAGTAAACGTACCTTTCTCCGCTGGAGCATTCCCCTGGGCCTCGCCGCCGCGGTCGGTTGCGCACTCTTGATGTTCTTGGGAGGCGGTCATCTCCACGGGCGAGGCACCTCGCCCGCCGCCGGCCGCCGCCAGGCCGTCGACGACCAGCGCCCCGCCGTCGCCGTGACCGTCGGCGAAGTCACGCAGCGCGCGGTCGAGCGCCGCGTGCGGATCGTCGGCACGTTTCACGGCCATGACGAGGCCGACGTGGCGGCGAAGGTCGAAGGCCGCGTGGTGCGCATTCGGCACGACGTCGGCGACGTCGTTCGCCCCGGCGACGTGCTGCTGGAGATCGACGACACCGAGTACCGGCTCGCCGTCGACGAGGCGCAATGTTCGCTCGACTTGGAATTGGCAAAGCTTGGATTGCACGAGATCCCCGGAGACGATTTCGACGTCCACGGGCTCCCCACCGTCGTCAAAGCCCGGCGCGAGGCGACGAACGCCAAGAGCAAATTCGAGCGGCGCCGCGGAGTCAAGCAATTCAACACGGCCGAAGAACTGGACCAGCTTGAAGCCGAATTTGAGATCGCCCAGGCCAATCACGACCAGATGTTGCTCGAAGCCGACTCCACGCTGGCCACCGTGCGCCATCGCCAGGCCGTGCTGGCCACGGCAGGTAGAAAACTGGCCGAGACGATGATACGCGTCCCTCTCCCGTCGGCCGAACGGTTGGACGTGGTCCGCGATTGGCTGCCGACGCCGCGGCGTTCCGCCGGCGAAGCGCCGAAGGTCGAATACGTGGTCTCGTCGCGGCAGGTCTCCGAGGGCGAATTGGTGCGCACGTCGGCCGGCACCCTCTTCCACCTGGTGATGGATCAGCCGCTCAAGCTCTTGGCCGCCGTACCCGAGCGGCACGTCGGTGAGCTCGCCATCGGACAAACCGTCGAAATCGCGGTTGAGGCCTATCCGTCTGAATCGTTCCAGGGACAGCTTTCGCGGCTGAACCCCACGGTCGATAGCGCCAGCCGCACTTTCGAAATCGAGGTCCTCGTGGCCAACAAGGAGCGGCGGCTGCGCTCAGGCAGCTTCGCCAAGGGCGAAGTGATCACCCGCCACGATGCCGAGGCGCTGACCGTTCCCGAGGAGTCGTTGGTCTCGTTCGCGGGCGTCACCAAGGTGTTCGTCGTCGAAGACGACCAGGCGATCGCCGTACCGGTGGAGGTGGGCGAAGGGATCGAGGTCCCAGGCGACGATCGCGTGGAACATTGGGTTGAGGTCGTGGCTGAGCTCGAACCGCGCAGCCTGGTTGTCACCAGCGGCCAGACGCAATTGACCGACGGCGCGGCAGTGAGGGTGCGCGAGTAGCCATGGCCATTTGGGACATTTGCATTCGCCGCCCCGTGTTCACCGCGATGCTGGTCTCGGCGCCCATCGTGCTGGGACTCGCTTCCTACGGCCGCCTGGGAGTCGACCTGTTTCCCAACGTCGATCTCCCGATCGTCAGTGTCACCACCACGCTCCGCGGGGCGAGCGTCGAGGAGATGGAATCGGGCGTCACCAAACCGATCGAGGAAATCTGCAACACGGTCTCGGGCATCGACGAGCTGCGCTCGACCACCAAGGAGGGGCTCAGCCAGGTGACGATCCAGTTCGTACTGGAAAAAAACGGTGCCGTCGCGGCCCAGGAGGTCGACGGCAAAATCCGTACGATCCTCAGCCAGCTCCCCGAGGGGACCGACACGCCGATCGTCGATCGCTTCGACCTCGATGCGGGCAGCATCATGACGATTGCCGTCTCCGGACGCCGCGACCTGCGCGAAGTGACCGAGATCGCCAAGAAACAAATCAAGGAAGATCTGGAAACGATCCACGGCGTGGGGGCCGTCACCATGGTCGGCGGTCGCCAACGCGCGATCCAGGTAATCGTCGAGCCCGACAAGCTGCTGAAGTACAAGAATTTGACCATCGACAACGTGCGGCAGGCACTGGTTCGCGAGAACCAGGAACAGCCCGGCGGCCGCGTCGATCGTGGCGCCAGCGAGGTGGTGCTTCGCACGATGGGCCGTGTCGCCCAACCGAGCGATTTTGCCCGGCTGATCGTCGCCAACCGGCACGGGCAGCCCGTGCGAATCGAGGACGTCGGCCGGGTGGAAGATTCGTTCGAGGAGCCGCGCGGATTGAGCCGTCTTTGGGTCGCCGGCAATGTCAAGGCGGGCAACGTCGAGGCCAGCAGTGCTGGAGCCGGCGGCAAAGACAGTACCGATGCGGACGACCCGGACGACGACGGCGACAGCGCCGTGAGCCTGATCGTGCAGAAACAGTCGGGCACGAACACCGTGCAGGTGGTCGACGCCGTTCGGCGGCGGTTGGCGGAGATCGAGCCGCTGTTGCCGGTCGACGTTCAATGCGAGGTGATCCGCGACCAGTCGCGCTTCATCCGCAACTCGATCGACGAGGTCAAGCTGCATCTGATGCTGGCCGCGGTGCTGGTGAGCCTGACGATTCTGCTCTTCATCCGCGATTGGCGGACGACGATCATCGCCACGCTGGCGATTCCCACGTCGATCGTGGCCACGTTCGCCTTCATGGATCTGATGGGCTACACGATGAACAACATCACCATGCTGGGGCTGATCCTGGCGGTGGGCATCGTCATCGACGACGCGGTGGTGGTCCACGAAAACATCTTCCGCCATATGGAGGAGTACGGCCGCACGGCGATGGAGGCCGCCGCGACGGCGACTCGCGAAATCGCCCTGGCCGTGGTCGCCACAACTCTCTCGCTGTTGGTGATCTTTATTCCCGTGGCCTTCATGCAGGGGCGCGTAGGGCGGTTTTTCAGCAGCTTCGGCATGGTCGTCGGCTTCTCGATCCTGATGAGCATGTGCATCTCGTTCACCATGACGCCCATGCTTTGCTCCCGTTTTCTCAAGGTCGAAGCCGGGCACAAAGCGAGTAAGGGGGGCTGGATCTGGCGACTCGTCGACGGCGGCTACGGTGCGATCCTGGCCTGGTCGCTCCGGCACCGCTGGGTGGTGGTGCTGGCCACGGTCGGGTTGATGGTCGCCACGCCGGGCATTTTCGGCATGGTCGGCAAGGCCTTCGTTCCACGCGACGACCAGGGCGAATTCGAGGTCGCCATCTTGTTGCCCGAGGGCTACTCGCTCGAACGGGCCGATCGCGTGTTCGCCGAGCTGGAACATCAAATGCGCGGCTTGAGGGGCGTGACGCACACCTTTACCGTCATCGGCGACACGAGCGGCCGCGTGACCAAGGCCCAAGGCGACGTGACCACCGGCACGATCTACGTCCGGCTCGTCGACTTGCGCGAGCGCGACTTTACGCAGTTCGACGTGATGAACGACGCTCGGCAGATCGTCGCCGGGTATCCCGACCTGCGTGTCGCCGTGCAGGATGTGTCGGCGTTCCAGGGGACGGGCTTCCGGCAGGTGATGATCGACCTCAACCTGCGCGGTCCCGATATGGACAAACTGCAATCGCTCTCGACCGACGTCGCCGCATGGATGAAGCGGCAAGGGTATTTCGTCGATGTCGACACCAGTCTTTCGTTGCGCAAGCCCGAGCTGCGCATCCGCCCCGACCGCGAACGGGCCAGCGAGTTGGGTGTGTCGATTCAGACGATCGCCAGCACGGCCAACGTGCTGGTGGGGGGCGAGCCGGTAAGCAAGTTTAAGGAGTTCGACGAGCAGTACGACGTCTGGCTGCGGGCCGAGCGTCGCGAGCGCGACGATCGCGACGCGGTCGCCCGGCTCACCGTTCCGTCGAGCAAGCCGGACGTGGGCGTGGTCGAGCTGGCGAACGTGGCCCATTTCGAAGACGCGCACGGCCCCAACACGATCGACCGTTTCCGCCGCCAGCGGCAGGTGGTGATCTCGGCCAACCTCGACGGCAAGGCCCTGGGCGACGCCGTCGACGCGCTGGGCGCCCACGTTGCTTCGCTGGAGCTGCCGGGCGACTTTCGCTGGGAGTTCATCGGTCAGGCGAAGACGCTTTCGGAGGCGAACACCGGCTTCATTATCGCCTTCGGCCTGGCGTTCCTGTTCATGTACATGATCCTGGCAGCCCAGTTCGAGAGCTTCGTGCATCCGATCACGATCCTGCTGGCCTTGCCGCTGACCATCCCCTTCGCGATCCTGTCGCTGTTCATGCTGCGTACGAACCTCGACATTTACGCCATGTTCGGGCTGTTCATGCTGTTCGGCATCGTGAAGAAGAACGGCATCTTGCAGGTCGATTACACGAACGTGCTCCGAGCCCGCGGGCTGCCGCGCGACGTGGCGATTCTCGAGGCGAACCACACCCGCTTGCGGCCGATTTTGATGACTACGGTGATGCTTGTCGCGGCGATGGTGCCGATGGCCTTGGGCCAGGGCCCCGGCGCCGGCGCTCGGGCGGGCATGGCCAAAGTGATCCTGGGGGGCCAATCGCTATCGCTCTTGCTGACGCTCTTGGTGACGCCGGTCGCCTACTCGATGTGGGACGACTTCACCCAAAACTGGCATCGCGTCTTGGCCTGGTTCGCCCCGGGGCACCATGTGCACGCCCATCCAAACGTCGATGAGACCGCGCCTGCGTCGCCGCTTTCCGCCGCGGCATCGCAGCCCGCGGCGTCTTGAAGCGACGACGCGCTCTGGACCGTCGCTCGGCAGTTGCTTGAACGTGTGTAGATTTCACGTGGAGAGAATGACGGCCGAGAATGAGATATTCACGGTGCCCGGGGCATCGCTTAGCCTCTGCCCCAGGTACCACATTCTCGTGGCATGCTTCTCATTGATGGCCGTCCGAATGCCGACACATTTGGGACTATTGCCGCCAATTCCGGCCGGGTAATATGAGACGGGGCAGACGTCGCCCCCATCTGAGACGCTTGAGATGAAAAAAGGTCGCCGTTGGTTTCAAATGCGGCTGTCCACGTTGCTCATCGTCGTGGCCGTCCTCTGTTGCATATTAGCCTACGCCAGTTCCTGGAGGCGACGGGTGGCGCTACAACTCCGGGTGTCTCACAGAATTGACGCACTCGGAGGCCACGTCAGCTATAGCTGGGACTGTCCCGATGGTGTAAATTTCGACCCGCACGCCAGCGGACCCCCTCTCTGGCTTCACCGACTGGTGGGCCGTGATTACGAATGTTACGTTTCCCAGATCACATCTGTGAGAATTTCTGCGAACTTGACCGACGAGGACGTAAGAGCCATTGGCTCGCTCAAGGGATTGCGCGCGTTGGTGCTTGACAACTCAGAGATTTCTGATGCGCAGATGGCTTATCTTGTGGGCCTCAACGAGCTACACACGCTTGAATTGGGTAACACCGCCATCAGTGACGCCGGGCTTAAACTCCTTGGTCTAATGCCAAAGCTGGAAAGGCTCGGACTCAGTGGCACGGACGTGACAGGGTCAGGCCTCGACGGCTTCGGCGGGCTGAGAAGCTTGGATTTGACCTACACGAGTGTTACTGACGACCGGCTACGGAGTCTGCGACAAATGCGATCGCTCCGCGAGCTTATCCTTGCGCGGACAGACGTCTCAGACGCCGGGCTCGAGCACCTCGACGAATTGGCCAACTTAACATGTCTCGACTTATACGGCGCGGAGGCAGTAACTGACACGGGGTTAGTACATCTTAAAGGCCTGACGAACCTCACCGACATTAACTTCGGGGAGACGCAGGTCCGTGGCGCAGGGCTGATACACCTCAGCGGTTTCACCAACCTTGCGACGCTGGACCTATCGGAGACGGCGACGAGCGACTCCGGAATCGCGAACCTCAAAGGGCTCATCAACCTAATGAAGCTTGATCTATCACAAACAGAAATAAGCGACTCCGGGATTGCGAGTCTCAAAGGACTCACCAATCTAACGTCCCTCCGCTTAAGCCACACAGAGACTAGCGACGCGGCGCTGCAGTACCTGAAGGGGCTGCCCAATCTTGACGACCTTGACCTGTACCGCACCCGTGTTACGGCGGACGGCATTGCTGACTTTCGGAAGGTCATGCCAAAATGCAATGTTTTTTGTAAAACGATTAAATAAGACGATTAAAGAAATCCATACCTCTCGGGCCGCGACTCATCAACCTGCGGCGCGGAAGCCAGTACGGCCCGAGCTTGCCCCAACCACCACATTCTCGTGACAATATGTCTCATTGATGGCCGGCCGAAGCATGGATTTCTTTCCAACTTGCGACCACTTGCTCGGGCGATGCGGTGCCGGTCGTCCCGAGCTGTTGCACGGTGATCGAGGCCACGAGGTTGCCAATGGTTGCCGCCTCATGCGGTGTCGCGCCGGCCAGAAGCGAAGCCACGATCCCAGCGGTCGCGCTGTCGCCCGCCCCGACCACATCGATGGGGCCGGTGACGGGGAAACCTGGGACAAGCGCGGAGGTCGGAGCGCGGAGCGCGGAGCTGTCTTCATCCGTTCCGCACTCCGCGCTCCGCACTCCGCGCTCGTCGAAGCTTCGCGCTCCACACTCGTCGAATCCTACGACCAAAATCCCCCGCTCGCCCAGCGTGCAGAACAGCGGCCGGTCTGTCTGCCGCGAAAGGCCCAGTGCGGCCCGCCGAGCAATGTCGAGGTTGAATGGCGCGTCTTCCACCTGCGCCGATTCGCCCAGCGCGGCGAGGCATTCGACGACGTTGGGCTTGAGCACGCCGCAACGGAAGTGGCCCACGTGCCGGCGGCTGTCGATGAATACGAGCTTGCCGGGCTGATTGGTACATAGTTCAGCCAGGTGATCGCGCAGCCGTGGGCCAACGACGCCCCACCCTTCCTCGTTTACCTGGTCGAGTACAATCAGCCCGTCGCACTCGTCGAAGACCTCGCTTACCAGGTCCAGCAACCGTTCCTCGATCGCCCGGCACAAAGGCGCGCGGTTGCGCAGGTCGAGTCGGTTGAGCTCTCTCCAAATGCCCATCGTGTCGCGCCGCATGGGCTTGGTGTATGTCGGCGTGAGCCGCGCCGGATCGCGAATGATACGGTCCGGGTCGACCGGCAGTTTTGCCAGCTCTTTCAGCAGGTCGTATGCCTGGCCGTCGTCGCCCAGCACCGTGACGGGCAGCAGCCGGCCGACGCCGAGCGCGGCCAGGTTGTTGATCACGGTGCCAAGCGCGCCGGGGCTGTTGCGGACCCGCGTTACCTGGTACGCCTCCAAGGCGGTCTCGATCGACGTTTCTTGTAGCTCCGGGTCGATATCGAGATAGCGGTCGAGAAACAGGTCGCCCACCAGGCCGATTTTCAGCTGTGGAAAAGCAGCCAGGATGGATTCGAGGCGATTAAGTTCGATCACGGCGATGTTCCACGGTGTGCGAGTCTTGACGCGGCAGACGCTTCAAGGCTCGATTGTACCGTTTCTAATCAACTACCCGCTCAAAGGCTAGGACTTACCAAATGATGCCATCGGCTTGCCGCTTGCCCGGTGGAGTTTCACGCTGGCAGCTACAATCCGCGGGCCCAACTTACCGCCCCACCCGATTGCCCTGCCGCTGCCTTTGGCAGCGGCAGGGCAATCGGGGTACGAAAACAGGAATGGCGCCTGCCTTGGGTAGCTGCAAGCGTCACAGGCCACCGGGCAAGCCGGTGGCATGTGGCATGTTATGTTCCACTTTGCGGCGAAATCAAACCTAGATCAAGGCCAAACGACCTCGCTACGACTCTTGGCCGCCGAAACTCGTCTTAGCCTTGAGCGGGTCGTTGTTTTTATTTCTCAACCGGAGGTCGTTTGCGACAATGGAGCACATCGTAGGTCAGGCTTGTCTGTCTGACGGTCAGGCAACTCGACATGCGCCGCTTGGTGCGTTAGGCTTTATAGCCAGACGGGCGGCGCAAAGAACCTTCGCGGTGGCGCAGTGTTCGATGATTTGCTGACAGTTTATGCCGAAGCGTTTTTGGAGGCGCTGGTGTGATCGGACCGAAAAAACTAAGTTCAATTCGCCAAGAGCTCGAGCGCGCAATCAGCTCGACCGGCGCGAACCCCATCGGCGGGCTGGAAGAACGAATCTCGGCAAGGGAAGGCCAGGGATCCGTTGTCCCCGCTGAGAGCGAGGTCCTGCATTCGCTCCGGCGCGTTCTCGAAGCGTCGAGGGAGATGAAACCGCGAAAGCAACGTGTCGGTGAGCGGAAGTAATTCCGCGCGTGCGGTTTGCAGCGAAAGGAATTTGGACCTAAAAAAACCAGGGTTTTCCGCACGTAAATCCACTGCGAGTGACGGCCAAGCATCGGAATTCGGGATCGCAGGGTTATCCGAAGGCCTGATTTCTGGCGAGTTCAGCCGCAGGCTGTAAGCTATGCTTGACTGACCCGCCGCGCTGCTTCGATTCTCGCTACCACTCACCACTCCCACTCGTCCTCCATGAACACTCCCGCGATCAAAAAGCTGCGCAAGACGCTGGCCGCCGACCAGCCGGCCTACGGTATGTGGGTCACGCTCGAATCGGCGAGCATTACCGAGATGGCCGTCGCCTTGGGCCTGGACTGGGTCGTGATCGACGCCGAGCACGGCCACCTCGATTGGAAAGATATCCTGGCCCACTTGCGGTGCACTGTGAGAAGCGAGACGGTCGCCCTGGTGCGGATCGCCGAGTTGAATGTGGCCATCATCAAACGCGCGCTCGACATTGGGGCCGATGGTGTCGTGGTTCCCTGGATCGAGTCGGTCGAACAAATCGAGCAAGCTGTGGCCTTCGCCCATTATCCGCCCGACGGACGGCGCGGAATCGGCGCCGAGCGGGCTACCTGCTGGGGCCGCTGCTTCGGCGAGCATGTCGCGGAAGCCGACGAACACGTGCTCGTGGTGCCCATCATCGAGTCGGTGCGGGCAGGCCGCGACATCGAAGCGCTTTGCAAAGTGCCCGGCGTCGAATTGTTCGTGATTGGGCCGGCCGATTTCTCTTCGACGGCGGGCTATCCCGGCCAGTGGGAAGGGCCGGGCGTGGCCGAGCAGATCTTGCGAGTCAAGGACACGATTCGCCGCCACGGCAAACAGTGTGGCCTGCTGGCCACCAGCAACGAAAACCTGATCGAGCGGCGCGAGCAAGGGTTCCGCATGCTGGGTCTTGGACTTGACAGCGGCTTTCTATTGCGGGGCCTCACTGGCGCATTGGCCACGGTGGGGCGCGAACGAAAGATTCTACCCACGTTCGAGCCGGAGAACCGCCCCCAGACCGCGGCGCAGGTTCCCGCCGCGAGCGTGCCCGAGACGATGAAGCCCGACCGCCCGGAGGCGATGAACCCGGTGACCTCCGCGGGGCGCGTCGAGATCGAACGGGGCGTGATCTTCCGGCCACTGGTCGGGTCGCACAACCAGGCACGGAACCTGACCACCGGCATCGTTAACTTCATGCCCGGTGCAGGGCTGCCCTACCATACGCACCCGCACGCCGAGGCGGTCACCGTCTTGCAGGGGCGGCTGGCGTTCGAAGTCGAGGGGCGGCGATACGTGCTGGGGCCGCTCGACAATATCTACGTGCCCAAGGAAGTAGCCCACCAGGCGACCAATCTCTCGGCGAACCAACCCGCCATGGTCCATATCGCGATGGCGAGTCACTCCCCCAGCCGCACGCTGGTCGAGCGCGCGTTCGCCCGCCGCGAAATGGGCGACGACGCGGCGGGTACTCCGGGCGCCGAGCGAGTCAATCGGCACGCGACGACGGCCTGGTACGAGCCCAACCCCGGCGCGCGGTTCCAGGATTTCTTTAATCGCGACCTGGGCTGCCCCGAGATGAGCGGCGGCTACGGCCTGTTCCAGCCCGGCGGCCGGCTCCCTTGTCACATCCACGACTTCGACGAGTCGATTACGATCATCCAAGGCACAGCCACCTGCGTGGTCGACGGCCAGAGCTATAGCCTGGCGAATAACGCCACGGCGCTCTGTCCTCGGGGCCGGTGCCATTACTTCATCAACCAGACGCAACAGCCCATGGCCATGCTCTGGGTTTATGCCGGCCCCTTGCCCCAGCGGCTCGTGATGCAGGAAACGTGTTGTCACCCTGCGCAAGTAGGTTAGCCTTTCCAGGCTGACACCCGAGTTCTTTTCGTTGTGCAGCAACGAGAAGGCGGTAGAAAAAGCCGACAAAACGTGTTCTTTATCGACAAGCCAGTGGTCTCGGCCGCTAGGCCGCGGCGCAATATCACGAGCCACTACATCGGTGCTCGTACGGACGAAGCCCCACGGTACAGAAGGGCACGTCGGATGAAAAACACGTTCTGTCGGCTTTTTCACCCCGGGACACGCCCGGATACCGAAAATGGCGCGGTGGCATAGCGGCGACAGCGCCGCAACACCGGCGGTCAACCGCTCCGCGAAGAAAACGGACTCCGCATTCCCCGACACGCTCTGACGGCGGCGCGAGTCGGCGGGAACAAGTGTGGCGCGCCAATGAAGGTGCCGCTACGCGGCTCGCTCGCCGGCATAGGAATGGCGGAGGTCCGTTTTCTTCGCTCCGCTCCACCCCGACAAGCCGGGCACTTTGGGCTACTCCGCCTTTGGCAACTGTTCGATCCATTTCCGGATCAACGCCGCGCCGTCCCGATCGACGACCGACGTCGCCAACGGGGGCATCCGGCCCTGGCCAAGGCGGGTGATCCGCTCAAGGAGCACCGACCGGCCGGGCTCGCCAGCGGCGACGAGCCTGGCCTCGGCGATGCCGAAGGAGTAATGCAGGGGGTTGACGCCGACAATATTGGCCTTCGCCAACTCGGTCATGAAGCCCAGCTCCATCCGCGCATTGCCGCCGCCATCGGTCACGTGGCAGTGGGCGCAGTTGGCATGCAAATACGATCGCGCGCGGGCTTCGATCGCGGCCGTCTCGTCGGCCGGATCGGCCAGCCGCCGGTAGGTGTCGGGAGGCTGCGATAGCTTTTCCTTGAAAAGCCCGGCGCGGTTGAACGCGCGAAGCTGATTGTCGACCGTGCCGCCGTAATCGTGGTATCGGTTCATCTGCGCCGTGGTCAGTCCGAGCACCCACTGGGCGGCGCGCGAATGGCACATCATGCACTCGGCCCGGCTGGGGAAGTGCCATGTTTGCGTGCGTTTGCCGTCCGGTGAAGCGGGGTCGGCAATCGTAAAGTTTCGATCCGCTCCAGCCGCGTCAACCAGAATCGCGTCGGTCTGCTCGTCGTTCCAGAGGTACGAATAGCCGTACCAATGCCCTTCTTGCCGCGTAAGGAAACGAGTTTCGACCCGTCGCCGCGAGGCCGTATTGCCGGGCTCGGTTTCAAGCGAGAATGTCTTGACCAACACTGTTCCCTCGGGCGGGATCCACGTGGTGTCGGCATTGAATTCGATTTTCGAGTCGCCCGGCAGGCCCAAGAAGCGTTCCTTGTGCGCCCCGTCGGACCAGAGGGGCGAGTTGACCGAGTAGGGGACCAGGCCTGGCGCCGGTGTGTGCTCGGCAACCGAGGCGAACACGCCCGACTCGCTCAGCTTGCGGGGAAAATCGGCCGGCCGTGTCACGTGCTCGGTGGGCGCTCGTTCAAGCTGGTACAACTCGCCACCGAGGAGATCGGCAAAATAGATGTCGCCGGCAAGGTCGGTTCCGAAAGCGAGGAACTTAATCCGCGCGCTGGCCAACTCTCCCTGCCAGGTGACACCACCCAGGTGGTAACGGAAGCCCCAGACGCGACCCGTTTCGTGGTCGCCGTAAAGGTAGACGCCGCGCAGTTCTGGGAATCGCTCACCATCATAGACGAAGCCGCCGACGATCGAACGGAACTCGGAATGCGGATGTTCGACCACCGGAGGCGTAATCTGTGTCGGGCCGCGGCGGCGCTCGGCGTAAAAGGGATGGCGACCTTCCATCACACTCCAACCGTAGTTGCCGCCGCGCTCGATGAGGTAGATCATCTCCCATTGGTCCTGACCAATGTCGCCCATCCAGAGCCTGCCCGTCGCGCGGTCGAAGCTGAACCGCCACGGGTTGCGTAGTCCGTAGGCCCAAATCTCCGGCCGCGCGCCGGCCACACCGACGAACGGATTGTCGGCCGGTACACGGTAGGGCCGCTCAGGCGTCGCGCCTTCGACATCGATCCGCGCCATCGTCGCCAGCAGGTCTACCAGGTCCTGACCGGTCTCCTTGGGGTCGGAGCCAGTTGTACTGTCGCCCGCCGAAAAATAGAGAAATCCGTCGGGGCCGAAGGCCAGATCACCGCCGTTGTGCCCGGCTGATTCCCATTCGAGGATCACCAGCTCACTGTCGGGCTTCACGCTCCGCACCGGCCCGCGCTCGACCTCGTATCGCGAGAGGAGATCGGCCGGCTTCTCGGCCTTGGCGCTGTTACTCAATACAAACAGATATCCGTTCTCGGCGAAGCGGGGATGAAACGCGACGGCGTAGACCTCCCGGCCGCAATCGAGCAGCAGTTCGGTTTCGGCCGTTTCCTGGTCATTGATGAAGGCCAGGATTTTACCGTCGCGCTGGGTGACGATGATGCGATCGGTGCCTGGTTCATTGGTCAGATAAAGCGGTTGGTCGAACTTGAGCTTGGGGAAGGCCCGCCGAACGCGATACGGGGGCGGGGGATCGGGTGAGCCAACGACCCGCGAGGTCGTCCAGAGCGTCCTCTCGGCGAGGCCGAAGGGCGGCTCCGCGGGCTTATCATCGGCGCGTGAGGGCAACGCGGCCGCCAGAAGCGAGGTAATAAGCGAGACGTGCAATATGCGTTTGTTCAACGTCGGTATCGGGTGTTTTGACGGTTTACGGGCGAGAGATCTCAAGTTGATCGCAAATCACCCCCGCGACGGTGTCTTTGATTTCCCGGTGGCGTGGCACTGGAGCACAGCGCCCATTCACCGGGTTACGGTAGATCGAATGGTTACCGCCTTCGCGGTCCAACGTGCAGCCGTTGCGTGTCAAGTGCCGGATGAGCTCGCGGCGTTTCATGCAGTGGGCACTTCGACCGTCAGGATTTCCCAAAGGGCGTTGCCTGGCACATCCCTGGTGGCATTTGCGCGATAGCTTTGCAGCAGCAGTTCCACGGCCTCTTTGATCATAGCGCGGGCCTCGTCCATATTTCTTCCCTGAGTCACGGCGCCGGGTAATTCCGGTACGGTGGCCATGATCCAGCCATCCTCGATCGTTTGATAAGCTACGCTGTACTCATGCTTCATGGTAACATGGCTCCGTTGTGCAGAAGTCCATTATAAGTCCACTCACGCAACGTCGCCACAGGGTTGCCGCGTCAAATGTCCTGCGTTCTCCCTTATGGTTCCGCCGCTTCGCTCGCCTTGGACATTCCGTCCGAGACGCTCGTGGCGCATTGCGCGGCGCCGCATGGCGAGGCGCTGTGCGACGTCGCCGAGGTGGTCGCGAAGGCGTTGGCCGAGCCATTGGAATTTCCCGCGTTGTCGCGGGCCACGGTGCCGGGCGATCGGATTGTGCTGGCTGTCGAGAACGAGCTGCCTCAAACCGCCGAACTGGTGGCTGCGGTTGCGCGGTACCTGGTCGAGACCGGCACTTCGCCCGAAGCATTGACCGTTCTGACTCCCGAATTGGCCGTCTCCGAGGCCGATGGCGACCCGCGCCGGTTGCTGCCGGCCAACTGGCGGGACCACGTGGCGTGTGAGATACACGACTCAGCGGCCGTTGGCCGGCTCGGGCTCTTGGGTTCGACGCACAGCGGTGAAAGCGTTTACCTCAATCGAACTCTGCTGGACGCCGATCTGGTGATCCCCATTGGCTGCCTCCGATGTGAGCCGACGATGGGGTTCCACGGCCGGCACGGCGGCCTGTTTCCCGCGTTTTCCAACGCGAAGACGCTGGGTCGGTTCCACAAACCGCACGCGCCCGATCACCAGCGCGAACACGAGACTCGGGCACGGCGCGAGATCGACGAGGCGGGGTGGATGCTCGGCGCGCTGTTCACCGTGCAAGTCGTGCCGGGCGCGAGCGAAGCATTGTTGGCCGTGCTGGCGGGCGAGGTCCGCCGGGTCTTCGAGTTAGGGCAAGAGCAATGTCAGGCCGCATGGAATTTTATCGCGCCACGGCGGGCGAGCCTCGTTGTGGCGGCCGTCTCCGGCGGTCCTGGCCAGCAAACTTGGGACAACGTGGCCCGCGCATTGGCGGCGGCTTCGCGGATCGCGGCCGATGGTGGAGCGGTGGTCCTTTGCACGGAGCTTGCCAGCGAACCAGGACCGGCCATTTGCAGCCTGGCGCAGGCGGAGGACCTGGCCGACGCCGAGCGGCAGATCCGCCGATCGAGTCCGCCCGATGCCCTGGCCGCCGTCGCATTGGCGCGAGTCTTGGACCAGGCCAAGGTCTACTTGCTCAGCCGACTGGACGAGTCGCTCGTAGCCGACCTGGGCTTGGCGCCGGTGAGCAGCGGCGCCGAAGTGGCGCGGCTTGCGCGACGCCACTCCTCGTGCATCGTGCTGGCCAACGCTCAACACGCTCGGGTGGTTCCCAGGGAGGATGCATGACCCAACTAAACCAACCTTTTGGGGACGATCCGCGCGCGGAATACGCGGCTCTGACGACGTCAGCAGGGCTAGTCGACCTGAGCGGCCGGACAAGGTTCGAGCTGTCCGGCGCCGACCGAGCCAACTTCCTGCACAACCTCTCGACGAATGATATCAAGAAACTCCCATCCGGTTCCGGCTGCGAGGCCTTCTTGCTCGACGCGCGCGGCCACGTATTGTTCCATGTGTTCGTCGTTTGCCGTCCGGAGTCGCTGGTACTCGAAACCGTGCCTGGACAGGAAGAACGATTGCTCGCACATCTGAACCGTTATCTGATCCGCGAGCGGGTCGAACTACGCGGGCGGACCGCCGAATGGGGCGAGTTGCTGATGGCAGGCCCAAACACGCCAGATATTCTTGCCGAACTCGCGGCAACGCCGTTTCCCGCGGAGCGGCTGGCAAACGTCGATATGTCGCTGGCCGGCCGGCCGGTCACTGTTGTTCGAGTGGAATTGACTCGGCCATTCGGCTGCCTGGTCTTCTGCCAGCGCGACGAGGTGGCCCCGGTCTGGCAGGCGCTTGTGAACGCGGGGGCCAGCCCATGCGGCTCGGAAGGGTTCGAAACGGCGCGTATCGAAGCCGGGTTTCCCTGGTATGGCCCGGATATCTGCGACAAGAACTTGCCACAAGAAGTGGGCCGTGATTCGCTGGCGATTAGCTTCGTCAAGGGGTGCTACATTGGGCAGGAGACCGTTGCCCGTATCGATGCGTTGGGCCACGTCAACAAGACACTTGTGGGCGTGCGGTTTGCGGGCGAGCACATCCCCACCGCCGGCACCGAGTTGACCGCTGGAGGGCAAGGAGTAGGGCAAGTCACGTCGGCGGTGTACTCGCCTCGCCTCAACGCGCCGCTCGCGCTGGCGTATGTCCGCCGAGGCAGCGAGATCCCCGGCACGGCGCTCGAGTCGACCGTCGGGCGCGCGCAAGTCGTGCAAATCCCCGTGTGAACGGGCCTGCCAGGAACTACATCCATCGCCACGGTGGCGCCAGGTGCCAGCGCCAAAGAGTTATCCAAATTGTATCCCCAGCAACATCTCCTTTACGGCCGTCATCGGCACCGTGTCGCGTTCGATCGTTCGGCTCGACGAAATAAACACGGGGCCCTCGCTCGCTTCGCGACCGGGCGAAGGCAAGCGACCATGACTGCCGCGGACGATGGTCGCGTCCAGCCCGATTACGTCCATGTAATAGCGGAAGCCAAGTTTTTTCTGCGCCAGCCGACGCGCGATGTGAAGATTTGGGAACCGCAGGGCCGGGTTCACGAATAGTTCGACCGGGTCGTAGCCCGGCTTGCGATGGATATCGACGGTCCTTGCATAATCGGGCGCCAATGCGTCGTCGAGCCAGAAATAGTAAGTGAACCATGCGCCCGGCGCCGCGACGGCAACCAACTCACCCGAGCGAGGATGGTCGATGCCGAACTCAGCCTGTCGCCCCCGGTCGAGCACCATGTCGATTCCTTCGGCGCCCTCAAGCGCCGCGGCCACGGATGGCACGTCTTGCGGCCGACGGACGTAAACGTGGGCCACCTGGTGGTCGGCGACCGCGAATGCCCGCGACGCGCCGCAGTCGAGCGTTTCCCAGCCCAATGGCTCGCGACGGACAGTGAGAAAGCCCCGTTCTCGCAGCAAGCGATTGATATGCACCGGTCGATCGACCGCGGTGATCGCGTATTCGGAGAGCACGACCACTGCCGCTCTATTTCGCCGCGCGGCCTCGATCAATTTGCCCGCCTCGGCGTCGATGGCACGCAGGTCATCGACGATCCGCGGGTCGTCGGGTCCCAGGCGCTGGAGGTTGTAGTCGAGGTGGGGCAGGTAGACCAAGGTCAGCGTTGGACGGTTTTCGGCCAGCACCTGCACGGCGGCGTCGGCAATCCAACGCGAGCTGGTGATGTCGGCGCCGGGCCCCCAGAACTTCAGCAGCGGAAACACCCCAAGCGTGGCCTGCAACCGATCGCGTAATTCAGGCGGCTGGCTGTAGGTGTCGAACAGCTTGCGGCCGTCCGCCGGGTAACTGGGCCGGGGAGTCAACGACCAGTCGACGTCGGCATACATGTTGTACCACCAGAAGAGCTTGGCCGTCGTGTAGGTCGAATCGCGCCGCCGACCGGCCTGATAGATTCGCTCGCCCGACACCAGGTGGTTCGACTGCCGCCAAAGCCAGACGTCGGCCAGATCGCGAAAGTACCAGCCGTTGGCCACAATTCCGTGTTCTCGCGGCAACAAGCCCGTCAACAAAGTCGTTTGGGCCGCGCAGGTCACGGCCGGCAATACGGTACCCATCGGCCGCATGAACCCCTCTTCAGCCAATCGTCGGAGGTTCGGCGTGTGCGCCCCGACCAGGTCAAACGTCAGGCCGACCAGATCGATTACGACGAGCGGTTGGGGCATGGGGAGCAGAAGTTCGGACGTAGGGGGTTTTGACGAAACCAGGGCGTCGACAAGGCTGCCCGTCGGCTATGATACTTGAGTGCAAGTCGCACCGCGAGCGGGCACTTCGCACGCGCCCCGCGAGACGATATCGCGCGTTGCGAGAATCCCGCTGGAAAGCCAAACCCACACCAAACGCCGAAACCCAATGTCGAAGTATTCGATTTGGCCGACGATATTGTCGCTTTCATGGCTCTTTGCGCCTCCGCGCGTTTTCGCCGCCGAACCCAAGGATGCCACGCTCGTCAATTCGATCGGCATGCGACTCATGCTGATTCCCGCCGGAGAGTTTCAGATGGGTTCGTCAGACGACGAACCCGGTGTCAACGACGACGAGCGTCCGCGGCACCGTGTTCGACTCACGCGGTCGTTTTACCTGGGCACTTACGAGGTGACACAGTCCGAATACGAGACGGTCATGGGGACGAACCCCTGCTGGTTTTCCACCTCCGGACCGGGCCGCAAGACCGTTGAAGGACAGGAAACGGGCCGGTGGCCGGTGGACATGGCCTCATGGAACGACGCGGTCGAATTCTGCCGCGGGCTTTCTCAAACCCCGGCCGAGAAAGCGGCTGGCCGAACGTACCGGCTGCCCAGCGAGGCCGAGTGGGAATACGCCTGCCGGGCCGGTACGACCACGCGATTCAATCTGGGTGACACGCTCCGTCCGGGCGAAGCAAGGGCCCAACTCGAAGGACCACCGCCCGCGGCCAAACACCTGGGACATCCGCTGGCGGTCGGTTCGTTCCGGCCGAATGCCTACGGTCTATATGACATGCACGGAAACGTTTGGGAATGGTGCGCCGATCGGTACGCACACGACTACTACCGACTGGCCCCCGCCGACGATCCGTCCGGGCCGGCCGCGGGCACCGGCCGCGTCGTGCGCGGTGGCGACTGGCATTGCGAAGCTTCGGATTGCCGTTCCGCGAACCGCGATTTCACCCGCGCGACGCGTCGCAACCTTGGAACCGGGTTGCGAGTCGCCTGCGATGCGCTCGTTCCATTCAAGCCAGCGGAACCTGATGCCGACGCCCCGTAATTTGGTATGATGCGGAATGTTTGGGAGGCATGAAATCATGAAATCGCTTCAAGGCCAACTGCTGATCGCTTCGAACGACCTGCGCGACCCAAACTTCTTTCGCACGGCGGTTCTGATCTTTCGCCACGATGATGAGGCGGCCGGGCTGGTTTTGAACCGGCGATTGAACGCCACGGTGCGGCAGGTCTGGAAACAAGTTAGCGAAAAGCCCTGCCGTTGCGAAGCTCCCCTGCACCTGGGTGGTCCCGTCGAGGGACCGTTGATGGCGATCCACTGCGATGCAGAGCTCTCGGAGCTCGAGATCGTGGAGGGCGTCCATTTCAGCGCCGGCGGCGAGAACCTGGAACAGCTCGTCAAGAAAGCCAAACCGAAAGCGAAGTTCTTTGTTGGCTACGCCGGCTGGGGCGCGGGACAATTGGAACGCGAAATGGACGAGGGTTCGTGGCTCACGGTGCCCGCCACCGTCGACCATGTGTTTGGCGACCTCGACGATCTTTGGCAGCGGGTCACGCGAGAAGCCACCTCATCCGCCTTGATTTCGACGCTCAAGATCAAGCACGTGCCGAAGTTTCCGTGGATGAATTAGGGCCGGCTAAAATGCGCCCCCGCCCATCATTCCACCACCCATGCCGCCCATGCCACCAAGCGCACCAAGTCCGCCGAGCGCGCCAAGCCCACCGAGGCCCCCTCCCCCCATCATGCCACTCCCCATGCCTCCCATGCCGCCCATGCCACCGCCTCCAAGCATGCTGCCGCCCATTCCGCTGCCGTAGCCGCCGCCCTGTGGCAGCTTCACGGGAACCACCAGGTCGGCGACCGGGTAGACCTTGGTCGTTAGGATGTTCTCGGCCTCCGTCTTCGTGGTGATCATCAGCACCTCGTCCTTGATTACGTATGTCAGATCCAATTCGCCCAGCAACAGCCGCAGTGCTGAACGCAACGTGACCGATTTTACATTCTTCGTGACCGGGGTGTCGCTGCCCACGCCGGCGTCGGCCAGGGCCTTGTTGTCGAGTTGGACCTCGATTTCGTGTTTGTCCTTCAGGTAGTCGATGACGTCCGAGAGAGGCTGGTCGGTGAAGTCGAGATCGGTGTTTTCGGTGAGGGTGGCTTCGATTTTGGCTTCCGCCGGGCTGCTTTTCGACAGATCGTGCGTGTTGAGTTTTTTCCGCCGCTCGGTCATCATCTGCCAGACTTCGGGGGCCGGGTAGACGATTGGCGTATTGTCGGAAATCGGCACGGTCGACGTCTCGGTCGCATACAGCGTATCGACGAAGCCCTTGTGCCGCGCAACGCGTACGGCCATCAGGTCGGTCGTGTAGCCGACCATCCGCGAACTGAGCTCTGCCGACCGCAATCCCGGGCGGTTGGGTTCGATATCTTCGGCGAGATCGGCCACCGCCTCGGCGTCGCGATAGCGCTCTTCGTCCATCAAGGCACTGAAGCGATCCATCAATTGTTCGATTTTCTGCTCGCGCACGAACATCTCGCGATGGATTCGCTCGCGGGCCTCCGACTCGGCCGCGGCCTGTTGCACATGCAAGTCGCGCCTGGCCTGGACCTGGCTTTGGCGCCTGGCCGCCTGCAATGCCGTGCGAATCTGGTCGGCCAACTGCGCGCGGACGTCGGGCCGGAGCTCGGTCGATTGCTCCACCTTCTCCAACAGCAACTTGAGCTTGGCATCCGCGCCTTCGGCGTCGGTGGTCATCATTTGGCGCGCCTGGTTGACGCCGTTGATGACCTCGCTGCGAATGAAACCTTCGAAGACGCGACTTCGGCGCTCAACCTGGTCGATCAACTTACCATCGAGCAGGTTACCGTCGAGTAATTCGACATCGGTCGAGTCGCCGCCTGTGTCAGCCGCCGACGCGGATTTCTTGAACTTGGCTTGCTCCAAATCGCTCGACCCCGTCGCGGGGCCCTGGGGACGGGTAGTGACCTGGCGCCGCGCTTTGTCGACGGCCCGAAGGACCGTCGCCGCCTCTGGGTTCATCGGATCGAAGCGGACCGCCTCGTTCGCCAGATAGCCAGCCTCGTTCACGTTGCCCGTGGCCAGGGCCTGTTGACCAAGTTGGGCCAAGTTCTGCGCCCGGAAGTTGACGAACAGCCGCAATTCCGCCAGTCCGGCGCTCCCCACCGCTGGCAGCGCAATTCCGCCGTTGGGCTCGACGGCGCTCACCAATGGGGCCAAGTACGAGTGGTCATCGCTGGCTACTTCCGCCGGGACGCTCCAATCGAGCTGAACTTCCTTGCGCATTAGTTCCGCTCGCATTCGCACCGGCACCGTAGGGCGCTCGCCGATCACTTTGCCATCCAGCTTGCCCAGCAGAATCGTGTCGCGGTCGAATCGCAGCGGAGGGCAACGGCGCGGGAAGACCTCGCCGAAGGCCTCGGGCAATTCCAGCGCCGTCGGCCAGACCACCGCGCCGCGCGCGGCATCGGCCAACGTCTGACCCTCCTTGCTGGCGCTGGAATCGTCCTGGTCGACGAACAATCGGCCACCGGTATGGTTGGCCAGCGCGCCGAGCAATTCGTTGTCGAGCCGCGGGCCGATGGCCAGACTATTGACCGACACACGGGCATCGACCAGCCTGCCGACGAGTTGTTCCATGCGGCGCGTGGCAATCAGCCGGGCGGCGCTCATACCGTCGCCAATGTAAGCGACCGAGCGTGGGCGACCATTGCCCGCGCCCGCGGCGAATACCCCCACGGCCGATTCCATCGCCTGGTGCATGTCGGTCGAACCGAGCGGCACGCGCCGCCGCAGGGCGGCGAAGGCCTGCCGCAGTTCTTCGCTGCCGGGAGCGACCAGCGACGGCGTCAGCGCCACAGCGTTCAAATCGACCGCCAACAATGCGACGTGGTCCTTACTGTCGAGCGATGCCACGAACGCATCCAGCGCCGCCAGAGCTTTTTCGCGCGCGGCGCCAACCTGACTGGCTGAAGTGTCAAACAAGATCACCAGGTCGTGTCCGGCACGCATCGGTTGCGCCATTTGCGGATTCAGGCTCAGCGCAAAATAACCCTCTCCGTCGGGAGCGACGAATGTATCGAGGCGCGCCGCGCGACTGGCGTCGCCGGCCCTTACGATTCCAGAGAGCGCGAAGAGGATCGCCATACAGGCTATGGACAGCACGAGGCGAGGCCCAAACCAGCGACGGTAGGACATTCGTGGTACTCCTAAGAACGAAATCGATTACCTCGGCGGCCGCTCAATGGGCAATGGGAAAGTGAGATCAACGCCGTCGAGAGAATTGTTCCGACTCGAAACTAATGTTTCGAGGAGATGCCGGCTACACGAGGCGCAATGGGCTGGTGAGGACACCCTGTCAGGTTTGCGCCCGTCTCACCTCTTCCATGCTGCCAGAATACCATGTTTCACCCCAGGGTCAAGGAAATAATGGTGCTTCCCCATCCCATATTCGGCTAAAATGATGGTCAATCAGGGGGTAACCGATTGAGCGGTGCTCCCGCCGCCGATAGGATCGTGACCATGCGAAATCTCGTCGCCCAATTGCTTGCGATTGTCTGCCTGATTGCCCTGGCAAGCCGCCTCCTTGTCGCCCAACCACCGCAAGACTGGGTCGGCCGGAGGGTACTGGCGAAGCGTCCCGACGCGAGACTTCAACGTGCCGGCGAGACGCTTGCGTGGCCCGGCTACGGTTCGCCGTTGACGGTTGGCGAGACCGATGGAACATGGCTCTGGCTCGGTTGGAGCGGCGGTGCGCTTGGGGGCGGATGGATTCGCTCCGACGACGTGGTGCCGCTGGAACAGGCGGTCGACTTTTTCACCGCGGAGAACGCGCGTGGGCCGTCGGCCTACGGCTTTCGCGCCAGGGCAATGGCATACGGCGAGCATGGCAAATATGAGCAGGCCCTGGCCGACTTTTCCGAAGCGATTCGGCTTGAGCCAAAGTCGGCCAGTACATACCTCGCGAGAGGCGTCCTGCAATCCGAGCGCGGCTTGGGTGATGAGGCGCTGGCCGACTTCGACACCGTGATTCGCCTTCAGCCGCGGGATGCGTACGCTTACACCATGCGGGCTTTGGTGCTCGCCCGCCGGGGCCAGCTCGATGGGGCGTTGGCGGCTTGCGATCTGGCGGTGCAGTTAGCACCGCGCGAAGCCACGACTTACGCCGTTCGCGGCCACGTCCGCGGCGAGCGCGGCGAACTGGGGCAGGCGCTGGCCGACCTAAACGAGGCCCTCAAGCTCGACAGCCAACTTGCGGCAGGCCGCTATCACCGCGGCCGGCTTTTCGCGACCCAGGGTAAATACGCGGCGGCGCTGACCGACTGCGACGAGGCCGTTCGTCTGGCGCCGCAAGATCCGCTGGCCCATGCGCTGCGTGGGATGGTTCGAGCCCGAATCGGCGAGCTTGACAAAGCGATCGTCGATTTCAACGAAGCCGTCCGGCTCGACCCCACGTTCGCAAGGGCGCTCGCGAACCGGGCCATGGCGCACATCGCCAAGATCGAATATGACCAGGCATTGGCCGATGCGAATGAAGCAGTCCGCCTGGACCCCAACGACGTCGCCAACCGCTACGTGCGCGCCGAAGTTTGGAACCGCCTCAGCCTCTCGAACAAGGCGATCGACGATTATGGCGAGGCGATCAAGCTCCGGCCGAACGATCCTCTGCCTTACTATCTGCGCGGAATCGCATGGGGACAGAAGCGAGAATTCGATCAGGCGATCGGCGACTTCAGCCAGGCAATCCGGCTCGACCCCGATCACGCCCCGGCGTATGCCAAACGAGGCTGGGCCCACGCCGGCAAGCAAGACCTCGACCACGCCATTCAAGACGACAGCGTGGCGCTAGGGCTGGATCCTTCGGCGGAGATATTACTGCACCGGGGCGAGTGCCACGAACGAAAACATGAGCTCGATCTGGCGTTCTCCGACTTTGATGAGGCGATCCGGCTCGACCCCCGTTTGTCGAAGGCCCATTTTCATCGCGCCGCTTGCCTGGCCGATCAAGGCCAACTCGACGAGGCGATCGAAGGATTCGACCGGGCGATTTCATTGACCCCGAGCTTCGCCATGGCCCATTTCCGCCGAGGGGCGGCATTCATGGCCAAGCGCGACTTGGGAAACGCCGTCATCGATTTCGACGAGGCCCTCCGGCTCGATGCCAGGCTGGCCCCGGCGTATGCGGCGCGAGGCGAGGCGCGCGTGCTCTTGGGCGAACTCGACCTGGCGACGCAGGACTTCGATCAGTGTCTGCGGCTTGATCCGAAATTGGTGCAGGTCCTTGTGATGCGTGGAGCCGTATTGGCAGACAAACGCCAATTCGACAAGGCCCTCGAAGACTTTGCCGAGGCCCTGCGACTCGATCCCAAGTCGTCGACCGCCCGACTCCAACGTGGCCGAGTTCGCGGAGAACAGCGCGATTTCGACGCCGCGATCGACGACTTCGACGCGGCCATCGAGCTGGAACCCAAGCTGGCGCGGGCTTTTGTCTTTCGCGCTTGGGCCTGGACGCAGAAACACGAATTCGACAAGGCGATCGACGACTACACCACGGCCATCGGACTAGAGCCGGAAAATGCCGTCGCCTATTGTAACCGTGGATGGGCGAAGCGAGAAAAACACGACTTCGACGGCGCCGTCGCCGATTGTACGGAGGCCATCCGCATTGAGCCCACGTTCGTACACGCCTACGCCACGCGGGCCGTCGTCTACGAACGACAGGGCGATTTCGCCAAAGCCGCGGCCGAATACACCGCGATGCTCGAAGCGAATCCCGATTCGGCCGCCGCCATGAACGAACAGGCCTGGTTCTGGGCCACATGTCCCGACCCCAAGTTCCGCGATGGGACCCGGGCAGTCAAAATGGCCAACCAGGCTTGCGAACTTTCGGAATGGACCGATGCCAACCTGATCGACACGTTGGCCGCCGCTTTCGCCGAAAATCGCGACTTCCCCGCCGCCGTCAAGTGGCAGGAGAAGTCGCTCGAGCTCCTCCCGGAGGGAGATAACCCGCAGCGCACTGAAGTGCTGCAACGACTCGAACTCTATCGTTCAGGCAAGTCCTACCAGCAAGAGCCGCCAAAGTCGCCATGAACCCGCATGTTCGGCAAATTCGTTAAAGTCGGCCCATTTTACCGGCCGATCGAAGTCGATGTGGGACGGATTGTCAACTCTTGGCTCACACGCGGATCATTGATTTTTCCTCTGTCAGGGGGTCAACATCGCCGCCATGCCTCGGCCGGTTGCCGCAGTGCGTGTCGCCTTAGCCCTGTCGGCACTGGCCGCCAGTACTCTGCCCGGCTGCGCCTCCTCCCGACCTGCCCCGCCCCCGCTGCCAAGCGCGCTGTCGCCTTCCTCAAGCGCCTCGGTAGCACCCGGAAACCCACCGCCACAAGGAAGCGGTGTGCCGAGCGGGGACCATGTCCCACCCATTGCCACCGTGCATGCCGCCGGCGCTCGTACGAATTCACCAGGCGCCTCTCCAATTCAGACTTCGTCGATGCGCGCGGTTTCGAACGCGCCCCCTTCAGCACCTCCTGAAACGCCTGGCCTCGCTGCGACCCAAATCGCGTTCCAGGAGGCACTGCCACCGCCGGCCGCTTCGGCCACAAGTGCACCGCTTCCGCTCTCGCTGGAACAGGCCGTTGAGGCGGCGCTGGCGCAGAACCCCGATCTCGTTGCGCTGCGGGGGACTGAGCCCGTCAGCCGGGCCGCACTCGGAGTCGCCCAGACCTACCCGATTAACCCCTTCGTACAGTTACAGGTGACACCGCTCGAGCACACTCTGTCAGGGGATCATCCCGCCGTGTACCACTATGTGCTCTTGATGCATACCATGGAATTGGCCCATCAGGGACGTTATCGTGAGCGGGCCGGGATGTCCGACTTGGAACGCGTTCGTTGGAACGTGCGGCAGGCGGAGCTACTGAACATGGCGCAAACACAACGGCTGTTTTTAGCGGCGCTGTACCAGCGCGGCCTGCGCGACCTGGCGCGCGAAACAGCCGACTCAAACGCTGAATTAGCCTCGACGCTCGCGCGCCAGCTCGAAAAGGGACAAACCTCGGCCGCCGACGTGGCCGTAGCCAGGCTCGATCGCCAATCGACCGAACGGCAAGCACGCCTTGCCGAGGCCAACTACCAGACGGCCATCTTGGATCTGCGCCGCCAGCTCAACCTGCCGCCGACCATGGCTTTTGAGCTGCCAGGCGATCTGTCGAACTGGTATTGGTTGCCGGCCAACGCCGAGAACTTGTTGGCGGCGCGCAGCAGTGGAGCGCCGGCGGTGCGCGCCAATTCAACGGCCGAGGCCGTGGCCCAGATCGCATCGACGCGGCCCGACGTCATGGCCGCCCGCGCCGACGTATCAATGACTTCGGCCAACGTCGGCCTGGCCAATGCCCAACGCGTGCCGAATTTGCAAATCGGGCCGTACTATCAACGCGATGATTTTGGCACCTCCTTCTACGGTCTTCGTTCACAGTTCGACGTACCGGTTGCCAATAATGGTCGCCCGCTTCTGCAACAGCGGCAGGCCGAATTGAACCAGCGACGGTTGACCCTGCGGCAATTCGAGCAGCGTGCCAAGCTTGAAGCCGAGGCGGCGATCGATCGCTACGAGCGCGCCAGGCAATTGATCGAGCAATTCGACGGTGATGGGATCGAGACGCCCGACGAGTTACGACGGTTGGAGGAGCTGTTTCGCGATGGCGAAATCGAGGTGCAGCGGATTGTCGCAGCCCGCAACAGCATGTTTCAGGCCCGGCGGGCGCGGTTGGATGCACTGAACGAAGTCGCCCAGGCCGCCGCCGCCGTCACCGCCGCCACCGGCCTGCCGCCCACGGCACTGATCGCGCCGCGTAGGCCGTGAAAAGGCGCCTGTGTCGAACGGAATGAATTCCGTCTCCGCATTCAAACGGAATGAATTCCGTTCTATTTGCGGAACGACCGCTTTAAGCATAGACGTCGCGCGGCCGACAATGAGACATTCACGATGGTTGGGGCAGAGCCTAAGCGATGCCCCGGTTGCTTTCTGGCCGGGGCATCGCCGACGCTCCACCGCCAGCCACCATGTCTTCGTCACAAAGGTCTCGTTCTAAGCCGCTTAGAGTATGGTTTACGGCTCGGGGGATGTGGTGGGCGGACGCTGGGTCTCGGTCTGCTTGCGACGGTGCGACTGGTAAGCGATGTTCAGCGTGTCGAGCATTCCGGTGATGTGGTGCGAGGCAAGGAACACACGGCTGGAAACGGCGGAGCGCGGAAAAAAGGTGGTGATGAAATCGAACCAGAATTCGGCGGGACTGTGGCCGATCATCACCGCGTTCGCATAAACGCCGCTGAGCATCTCGTCGGGCAACTTGAGTTGTTCGTACATTTCGGCGATTTTTCCGCGGCTGTCGCCCGGTGGTTGAGGCGGCGGTGCCGGCAGGGCCGGCGGCGCGCCGAAGCGCGCCTTGTACTTGTCGAGGTTCTCACGCAGCGCGTTGATGAATTGCACGAAGACGCCCGGCGGTAATACCACCCGCGCCGCGACGGCGTGCGGCGAGCCCAACCTCAACAGAAAGTCGATCACGAATTCGTTCGGGCTGTCGAACACGATCGCGCCGGTGCTCAATACGCCGCGGCCCACATTCGGCGGTATCCGGGCACTGACCGACGAATGCTGCACGGCCTCGTTGATCGGCCCCTGGGGCGACGATTGCCCAGGTTCTTTGTCGTCGCTGGCACTCATGCTCGCAACCTCTGGTTAAGTTTCGGAACTCGACAGGGTTCGAATGGTTCGCTGTTCCGATGGTTCACTTCGCTGGCTTCCCAGCATATCGCAACTTGCCCGGGCGGGAAAGCCGCTCGTCGGGATGGGTGGAACCTCATTGGCTTGGGTGGCGTCTGATTGACACGGCGCGCCAGGCCCACTAACCTCGCCAGGGCTGGCCCCATACCTTCGGCTGACGTAACAAACGATGGCCAATCGTAGCATCCTCACTCGCTATCTCGACCCCGCGGTCCTCAGCCGTCTGGCTGGTCGGCGAATCGAACCGCGCGGGCTCGTGCTGGGCAACCTGGCCGGCGCACATGCTTCGCCCGCCAGCGGGTTTGCGGTGGAGTTCTCAGGCCACCGCGAGTACGTCTGGGGCGACGACCCCAAGCACATCGACTGGCGGGTGTATTTCACCCGCGACAAGTACGTCGTCAAGCAATACCAGATGGAGACCAATCTCACTTGCCACCTGGTGCTCGACGTGAGCGCCTCGATGCGTTACGGAACGGGCTCGCGGCGGAAGTTGCGTTTTGCATCGCAAATGGCTGCCGCGCTGGCCTACGCGATCGTCGATCGCAGCGACAAGGTGTCGCTGGCCACCTGCGACGAAGAAGTGCTCGTATGGGTGCCCCCAAGCAATTCGCCGGCGCAGGTCGTGCGGATCGCCCAGCAGCTCGACGACATCGAGTCAAAGCGGACCACCAGGCTGGGCGAGTGCCTGATCGACCTGGCCGGCCGCATGCGCCGCCGCGAAATTGTGATGGTCTTCAGCGATTTCTTCAGCGACCTGTCGACGTTGGCCAGGGCCTTGGACCAGCTCCGCTTCCAGCGGCACGAGGTGGTGCTGTTTCAAACGCTCGACCACGACGAGCTGGCATTCGAATTCGACGGCAGCGTCAAGTTCACCGGCCTCGAATCGGCCGATGTCCTGCTGACCGATGCCCACGAGTTACGGCGGGCTTATCTCGACGCGCTGGCCGGCTTTAATGCCCGGCTCGACGAGCTGTGTGGCCGGCGCCGCGTCGAGCGGGTGCTGGTCGACACCAGCCGAAACCTGGGCGAGGTGCTGGTCGACTACCTCAATCAGCGCGCCCTGCGCCGTCGTTGGTGACGAGCCGCGCATCAGGCACTAATGCGAATGAATTCCCCTCCCCGCGACCAGAGACTAAACTGGCGAACGTGACGACGCTTGCCTGAGAACGACTTCCACCGAAATCCAAGGAGCCCTTCCATGCTTTATCGGACCAGTTTCTTTGCATGTGGTCTTTCGCTTGTCCTCGCCACCTCGGTTTTCGCTGAGTCGAAGCTCAAGGCCCTGATCGTCGACGGCCAGAACAACCACGATTGGAAGTCCACGACTCCATTGCTGAAGAAGCACCTGGAGGATTCAGGGCTGTTTACGGTCGACGTGGCCACCTCGCCCGGCGGAACGGACCTGGCGGGCTTCGAGCCGAAATTCGCCGATTATCAGATCGTCGTATCGAACTACAACGGCGCCGCGTGGCCCAAAGCCACCCAGGACGCGCTGGTGGATTTCGTGCGCGGTGGAGGAGGGTTGGTCGTGGTCCATGCCGCCAACAATTCGTTTCCCGAATGGAAAGAGTACAACGAAATGATCGGGCTGGGCGGCTGGGGCGGGCGGAACGAAAAATCGGGCCCCTACGTTCGCTTCAAGGACGGCAGGTTCGTCCGCGACAACTCGCCCGGCGGCGGCGGCAGCCACGGTAGCCAGCACCCCTTTCAGGTCGTGGTCCGGAACGACAGCCACCCGATCACCGCCGGGCTCCCTTCCGCGTGGCTGCACGCCCCTGACGAGCTGTACGACCGGTTGCGCGGCCCCGCCGACAATCTCACCATTCTGGCGACGGCCTACTCCGATCCCGGCACCGGCGGAACGGGTGAGCATGAGCCGATGATCATGACCGTTGGTTATGGCAAAGGACGCGTGTTCCATACACCCATGGGCCACAGCCCTGACGCGATGCGCTGCGTCGGTTTCATCGTTACGTTACAGCGCGGAAGCGAGTGGGCCGCGACGGGCAAGGTCACGCAAGCGACGATCCCGGAGGATTTTCCGAAGCCCGATCAAGTGAGCGTGAGGAAGTGAGACTCAATCTACGTAAATGAATTCATTGAAATTGAACATCGCCAAGCAAAACTCGACCAGCGCGGTGGATTCGTAAAGATCGACGACCGTGGGTGCCGAAAGCGGCAAAGTGAGCTGTGTGCCTGTCTGGCCCTCGGCACGCAAACGAGCGGCCTCGTTGGAGAGAAACTCGCGCGACATGGCCAATTCTTCGGAGGTCGGATCGCGCGAAAGAAGCCGGCGGTAGCTCAGAGCAATGCGCGCGTCGGCATCGGCGGTGCGCGCGATCAGGCTTCCGGCCAGGCGGCGGGCTTGAGCCAGTGAGAACTCGGAGTTCAGTAGGTAAAGCGCTTGTGGGGCCGTGGTCGAGCGGTCGCGGCGCGGGCAACTTGAAAGGGCATCGGGACGATCGAACGCTTCGAACAGCGGGTATCGCAGGTTGCGGCGCGCGAACAAGTAGACGCTCCGCCGATGGTGGTCTTGTTCGTCGGAACTCTCTTGCCATTGTCCTTTGTTCAGCAACGTGTGAACCAACTCCTCGGGCAAAGGGGGCATCACGCCGGGCCCGCCGCGCCGCGCGTTCAGGCCTTCGGCCGCGGCGAGCATGGCGTCGCGAATGGCTTCCCCTTCCAGCCGCCGACGGTTCATTCTCGCCAAAAGCTCGTTGTCGGGATCGGCCGCGCGCGATCGCTCGCAAGCGGCACGCGCCGATGCAGTTTCGTCGACCGACCAATCAGGCGAGGCCGCCTGGCTCGTCTGGCGGTACGTGGCCGACATGACCAGCAGTCTGTGCATCCTTTTGAGACTCCAGCCCTGCGCCGGCAATTCGGTGGCCAGCCAGTCGAGCAACTCGGCGTGCGTCGGATTACCCCCCATCACGCCGAAATCGCTGGCCGTCGCGACCAGGCCTTGGCCGAAATGCGATTGCCAGAGCCGGTTGACGATCACCCGCGTTGCCAGCGGATGATCAGGCCGTGTGAGCCAGCGGGCCAATGCCGCACGCCGGCCGCTCGTGGCGGCGCCGGCGGCAGGGGGTGACACGGCGTCCGACCAGGGGTTCGCGATCCGCGGAAAGCCCGGCTCGACCGTAGGACCCGGCCGGCGAAAATCGCCCCGCAGCATCAAACGCGCAGGTTCAGCGCGCGGGCCGGTCTCTTGCATCACGCGTCCCAACGGGCTGGATCTGAACAACTCGGCCCCCTCGAAGATGGCCCGCAAACGGTAGAAGTCGGCCTGGCTGAGGGGGTCGAATTTATGGTCGTGGCACTGGGCGCAGCCGATCTGCAAGCCGAGGAGCGCCGCACCCACCGTGCCCGTCATCTCGTTGAGCGCGTTGTGCCGCCGCTCTTCCTGCAAATTCAGGTCGGGCATGTCGGGTCCGGCCAAAAGAAAACCCGTGGCAACCGCCGCCGCCGCATCGCCGGGGCGCAGTTCGTCGCCGGCGATCTGGAGTTGCACAAACTCGTCGTAGCCCATGTCGCGATTCAACGCTTCAATGACCCAATCGCGAAAGCGCCAGGCATCGGGCCGGACCTGGTCGTGCTCGAAGCCGTCGGTCTCGGCGAATCGCGCCAGGTCGAGCCAGTGCTGAGCCCAGCGCTCACCATAGGCCGTTGACGCGAGGAGCCGGTCGACGACACGTTCCCAAGCGTCAGTCGAAGCGTCGTCCAGAAACGACACCAGTTCCTCGGGAGTGGGCGGCAGACCCGTCAGGTCGAACGTCACTCGCCGCAAGAGCGTTGCCCGGCCGGCCGGCGGCAGCGGCTGCAAACCGTCACGTTCGAGGCGGAACAAGATGAAACAGTCGATCGGGTTGCGCACCCAGGTCGTGTCATTCACGACCGGCGGCCGAACACGTTGCAATGGTCTGAAGGCCCAGTGGTCGCAGTCCGCATCGGTGATCGGCTCCTCGACGACGGTCGCCACCCCCGTCGCCTCCTCGCCGGCCACCTGCGCGGGAACAAGGCTCAGAATGACAAGGATCGAATGCATCGCCAACACTACTTTTTTTTCTTCCTTGTTCCCAGTTGGGATTGGATGATTTCGATGACCTCTTCCGACAAGTTCACGTTGAATTCTTCTTCCAACGTCAAAGCGACTTCGACGAGGTCCAACGAATCCAAGGAAATGTCCGCCAGCAAATCGGCAAGGCTCGTCGCCTTTCCGGCCGGCATATGGATTCCAAGCAAACTGGTCAGTTTTGCCCGGATGATGTCCGCGGCCTTTTCGGCGTCCATCAGCGAGAGGGTTTTCCCCGAAACGACGAACCAGAGCAGGTGCCCGCACGCCGGGCAAGGCGCATCGCCGAACGGCTGCGACGGTTCGAGAACGACATCCGCTCCACAAACCGGGCAGCGGTTGGGTGAACCATCGGGTGTGTGGGACGAAATAGTCATGCTGTCATTCGAAGTCGATCAGGGTTCTTAAAAACTCACCGAGTTACGTCCATGGGGGTTTTGCCCAAGGTTGCAATACTACGTTTCATGCCAGATCCAGTTTCTCCTTGACGGCGTCTTGCGGAACGCCCCGCAGGGCCACGTCGCGACGGTCATCGAGAATCAGCTTGATTGCCTCACGCAAGCTGTCGCGGCACTCATCGATCGTCTTTCCCTGGCCATTCGCGCCGGGGATTTCCAGACAATAGCCGATATACCATTCCGCGTCCCGTTCGTAGACGGCAGTGAATTCGTTATGCATGCATCGCCTTTCGATTTTGGGGACAGAAAAAAAGTGCCGTCACGCCAGAATCTCCCGTACCACCCTCCCAGCCACATCGGTCAACCGTTCATCGCGCCCGTTGTGAAAGAACCTGAGCCGTTCGTGGTCCAGCCCCAACAAATGCAGGATCGTGGCGTGCAAGTCGTGAACGTGGACTTTTTGCTCCGCCGCACGCAACCCCACCGCGTCGGTGGCGCCGTGGGCGAAACCACCCTTCACCGCGCCGCCGGCCAGCCAGACGGTATAGCCCCAGGGGTTGTGATCGCGGCCCTTGGCTTGCTCGCTCATCGGCATCCGGCCAAACTCGCCTCCGGAAATCACCAGTGTATCGTTAAACAGGCCGCGCCGTTTGAGGTCCTTGAGCAAGCCGGCGATCGGCTTGTCGGTGCGGCGGCAAAGTCGGCCGTGGTTTTTCTCGATGTCGTCATGAGCGTCCCAGCCCACCGTGTCGCCCGCATAAAGCTGCACGAACCGCACGCCTCGTTCCACCAACCGCCGGGCCAAAAGGCAGCGCGTGCCAAATTCGTCGGTCTCGGGATCGCCGATGCCGTACAATCGCCGTGTCTCGGCGGTCTCGCTCGCGATGTCGACCAACGCGGGCGCCGCCGACTGCATGCGGAACGCCAGCTCGTAAGCGGCGATGCGGGCCGACAACTCGTCGTCGTTGTCGCGCAAGGCGAGGTGCTCCGCGTTGCGGCGGCGGACGAAATCGAGCACCGCCCGCTGGCCGGCCTGCGAAATTCCGGGTTGCGGACGGAGGTTCAAGATAGGGCTCGCCCCCGCACGCAAGGTCGTTCCCTGGTGAGTGGCCGGCAGATAGCCATTTCCCCAGGCCGGCGGCCCACCTTTGATTCCTCCCGTCGGATCGGGCAGCACAACGAAGGCCGGCAAGTCCTGATTCTCGGTCCCTAACCCGTAACTGACCCAACTCCCCAGGCACGGACGGCCCATCAGAATACTGCCCGTATTGAGTTGGTAGACCGACTGAGGATGGTTCACGCTGTCGCCGTGGCAGCCGCGCAGCAGGCAAAGGTCGTCGGCGCAGTCGGCAAGTTCCGGCAGAAAGTCGCTGATCGCCAGCCCCGATTGCCCGCGCGGCCGAAAGGGACGCACCGGCGGCAAGAGCGGATTGGCAGCCACCTTGCGGCGGGTCATCACGGGTCCGAAACTGTCGGGCAGCGGCTGGCCGGCGTACTTGACCAGGTCCGGCTTCTCATCGAATAGATCGACATGGCTTGGCCCCCCGTGCATAAAGAGGTAGATCACCCGCCGCGCCCGTGGCTCGAAGTGTGGAGGCCGCGGAAGCAAGGCAGCCGATCGCTCGTTGCCGTTCGACGCCGCGACGGCACGCTCCGGCGAAACCAACAGCTCGTCATGCATCAGCGACGCCAGAGCGATGGCTCCCAGCCCGCCGCCTGCCTGCCGAAGAAAATCGCGACGGCCCGCCGTTTCAATGTGGGTCGCTTCGCTCGCGCGGTAGGACGCTTGTGGTGTCATGCGTCAGACATTGTCTTTCGTTTACTGAACAAAGCCCATCTTAGCCGAAAGCCCCAGCGATGTGAATTGTGCAACGGCTTTGCAAAAGGCCATTACGATGGTATCGCAGGTTGGAAACCTACCCAACTAACCCTCGGCGAACTTCGTCACCAGGAAAATGCCCGTTGCAACCGCCAACCCGCCGACCAGCAGCCAGGCAGTCATGGGATCGCCACGCAGCCAAACGCCAAACATCATGCCACACAATGGCTGGGCGAAGCCGTATACCGACAGTTGGCTAGCCCGATGTCGCCGCAGCAACGCGGTCCAGACAAGAAAGCAGAACCAGGCCACGACGACACCTTGGTACGCCAATCCCCAGGCCGCGGCGACACTGAAATGGTAGCGCGACAAGCCTTCGAAGATCAGGCTGTTGGCGAAGAACAACACGATCGCCAACAGGTTGCTCCAGAATAAAAGCGCCATCACGTTCGTGCCCGCCAAAGCCCGCTTCGTGAACACGGTGTTCACCCCAATCAACAAGCTGCTGACGAGCACGATGGCGTCGCCAATCAACGTGACCTTGTCGCCTTCGTTGTTAGAAACGGCTCCACTCGTCGTGCCGCCAATGACCACGGCGATCAGCCCGGCAAATGCCACCCAAAGCCCCAAGAATTTCATCGTTGAGAGCCGGTCGCCCACGAGCGCGACATGGGCGATCAGAGCCACGAACACCGGGTACGAGCCGATCATCACCGAGCCATGCGCGCTGTTGGTAAACTGCATGCCGAAGTGGTACGAGCCGATTTGCAAGAAGAGCAATACGCCCACCGGGGCGACTGCCCGAGCCTGCGACATGCTGATGGCCAGCGGCACCCCTTGAAACCGCGCCCAACACGCCAAAAGCACGGTGGCAATGCTGAAGCGAATGCCGGCGGTTCCCAAAGGAGGCAAATCGTCTTGGGTGAAGCGGACGGCTACCGATAGCCCGCCCCAGAGCACGGCGCAGAGAATGGCCAGAGCGGCCGAGAGCGCCGTGATCGGCCTGGCCTCGCTGGTCGCCAACTCAAAAGCTCCTGCCTTCGAGGGCGGCAATCGCGGCGCGAACGGCGTCGGGGATGGGAAGCGGCGCCTGCCGCGCGTAGTCGAATACGACCAGCGTCGACTCCGCGTCGGCCGCGATGCCGCCCCCGACTTCGCTCGTCACGCGGTGTTCCATGGTCAAACTGCTGCGGCCGAGCCGTGTGACGCGGGCGCCGACCCGCACCAAATCGGGGTAAGTCACCGGCCTGCGGTAGTGGCATGTGATGGAGGCCAGGATGGGCCCAATTCGGTCGCGAGCCATCAACTCAGTCAGCCCGGTCCGTTCGGTATAGGCGATGCGCGCCGATTCGCACCATCGTAAATAGACCGTGTTATTCACGTGCTGGAACGCATCCTGGTCGCCCCATTGGACGGGCACCGACAGCACGATGGGATAACCGACCAGTGGATCGGCGGACGGATTGGACATGATCTAATCGGTCTGGTGTAGCGGAACTCGTGAGAGTTCCGGTTAATTCTTCACGGTTCGGAATTCTCACGAATTCCGCAGCGCCTTACGTCTGACGTGGTGCAAGCAACTTGTTATATCCCGCAGACCGGAAACCGTCCAATGTTCGCCCGTGTTTGCTTTACCGCCATCAAGACTTCTCGTAGGATACCAACGTGAACCACGCGGAAAACGACTCTCGCAAAACGCTCGACGCGCGCCAGGCGGCTGCCCTCGCGCTTGCCCTGACATTCCCCACGCTCACCACTGCGGTTTACTTCATCTTGCTGTCGGGACATCCTTTGATGGGTGCGGCTTATGCGGTCGCGAAGGTCTTGCAGTTCGCGTTTCCCGTCGTGTGGGCGACGACCTACGAGCGGCAAACGGTGCTGCCTGCGCGACCGCAATGGACCGGCATTGGCGTGGGTTTGGCATTGGGTGCCGTGGTCCTGGCCGCCACCTTGGCTGCCTACTACGGATACTTCAAGACGAGCTCGGTGTCGGCCGGCGCGGGGGCCGAGGTCGTGGAGAAAATGAATGGCTTCGGCGTCGATAACGCCTCGAAGTTCCTAGTGCTGGCTTGCTTCATTTCGCTCCTGCACTCGCTACTCGAGGAATACTATTGGCGATGGTTCGTCTTCGGCCGGCTGACGCGCATGGTACCGCTGGGCCTGGCCGTCGTTCTGTCGAGCTTGGGCTTCATGGCGCACCACGTGCTGGTCGTGGGGCAGTTTCTCCACGGCTACGGCCCTTACACCTGGTTCTTTTCGTCGTGTGTCGCGGTGGGGGGCGCGCTGTGGGCGTGGCTCTATCACCGCACACGCACGCTCTACGGTCCGTGGTTCAGCCACCTGCTCGTCGACGCCGGGCTGATGTGGGTCGGTTTCGATCTATGGCAAGGGGCCGTGGGCAGTTGATCGCGGGGTGTGTACGATATAGAGTCCAGTGTCGCCTGCCCGTTTTTTAACAAGGAGTATCCCATGCCGCGCCGCGTCGCTCGCCTCTTGACCTTCGTCCTTTGCTTCGTCTCGTCAGCGGCCCTGCGGGCTGATGAATTCTTTTTCCGTGACGGCGACCGGGTGGTGATCATCGGCGACAGCATCACCGAGCAACACCTTTACAGTAATTACGTCGAAATGTGGACGGTCAGCCGCTTTCCCACCTGGAACCTTACGTTTCGCAATGTCGGTATCGGCGGCGACCGCTCGCCGGGCGGCAACGGCCGCTTTGCACGCGATGTGTTGGTGCATAAGCCCACGGCCATGACTGTCGATTTCGGCATGAACGACGGAAACTATCGAGCTTTCGACGAAGGGGGATACAAAGTCTACATGGACGGTTTGACGGGCATGGCGAACCAGGCCAAGGCCGCCGGCGTTCGCGTCGCCTGGCTGACACCCAGCCCGGTCGAAAAGGGTGAAGATGGCCCAGCGCTCCAGGGATACAACGAGACGCTCGAAAAGTACTCGCTGGGAGTCAAACAAATCGCCGAGAGTGGTGGCGGGCCGTTTGTCGACCAGTTTCATCCATTCATTGTTGCGCAGGACAAAGCCCGTGCCGCATCGGCCAAGAACCGAATCGGCGGCGGCGACCCAGTCCACCCAGGCCCGCCAGGCCAGGCCTTGATGGCCTGGGCGATCCTCAAGGGTTTGAGTTTCCCCGGACAGGTCTCGAACGCGGAGATCGACGCGGCGGCCAAGCAAGTGACCAAATCCGAGAATTGCAAACTGAGCGAGTTGACCGTGGGCGATAACGGCGTCAGCTTTCAACGCCTCGACCTCGCGTTGCCGTTCTTCCCCGCTGAGGCCGAGAGCATCAACGCTTGGGTGCCGATCCGCGACGAACTGAACCAGTACGGTCTGAAGGTCAGCGGTTTGAAGGCCGGTAGTTACGAGGTCCGCTTGGGAGGCACCAAGGTCGCCGCCCATACGGCCGACGAGCTGGCGGCCGGTGTAAAATTGGCCGCGGCCGCCCTTTCGGCCGGGCCAGTGGCCGAACAAGTTCAAGCGGTTTGGGACGCGGTCAAGGCCAAGAATTCCTACTATCACGACCAGGTGTTCCGCGGTGTCGTGCTGGCCTACGTCGCAATTCCCGATTTCCTCGGCATCAAACTCTCGCAAGCCGACATCGAAGCCAAGCGGCAGTCGGCCATGGCTGAGCGGATGGCAAAGTTACCCGAACTCGATGCCGCCATCCGGCAAGCGCTCGTCGGGCGGCCCCACCGCGTCGAAATCGTGCCGGCAAACTGATCGCGGAGTATTTGGCGCCAACCTTGAGGTCGAAGGGAGCGCGTCATGTCCTGCAACCCAGCCGCTCCTCCAGGTTTTCGCGGACTGCCACGTTGTTTCAGGGCGCCAGTCATTTGAAGGTGTTGCCGCTCCCATTCCACGCGCCGGTGATCGGGAACTTGCTTGTCGGGCTGTTATTGGAGAAGTCGCTGTCGTTGATCGTCAGCATGTCGAACATGCTGACATTGTAGATGGCGCTGCCGATTAAGATTCACAATCTTCCAATGCCATGTCTTTCACGTGTGATAATCGGCGTTGAGCCGCACGTACTCGGCCGTCAGGTCGGTGGTCCAGAATCGCACTGCCGCGCTGCCTTCGGCGAAAGACATCACTATCGAAGTTTCGCGTTGGTTTTTGATCGCAGCCGATACGGTCGCCGCGTCGAACGGCACCGGCGCCCCGCCGCGGTAGAGCAGGTGCCCGTTGACGTGCAGACTCACGCCGTTGGGATTGAACGCGACGCCGGAGTAACCGGCGGCCGAGACAATGCGGCCCCAATTCGGGTCGGCGCCGGCAATGGCCGTCTTGACTAACATGCTTTCGGCAACCGTCTTGGCGATCCGATGGGCGGCCTCGCGAGAGGCGCAGCCGCCGACGTCGATCGTCACCACGTGCGTCGCCCCCTCGCCGTCGTCGGGTATCGCCTTGGCCAGATCGAGGCATACTTCGTCGAGCGCGCGGCGAAACTTCACGAGGTCGGCGCCGGCCAGCTTGTTGCCGCCGGCGGCGCCGTTGGCCAACAACAGCACCGTGTCGTTCGTGCTCATATGGCCGTCGACACTGATGCAATTGAAGCTGTCGTCGACGGCCGCCGTGAGTGCCGCTTGAAGGTCGGCGGCGTCGAGCGCCGCGTCCGTCAGAACCAGCCCCAGCATCGTGGCCATCCGGGGGCCGATCATCGCAGCGCCCTTGGCCATCCCTGTTATCCGCAGCGTCGCGCCGGCGGCGTCGAACGACCGCTCAGCCAATTTGTGCCGCGTGTCCGTGGTGAGCATGCCGCGCGCGGCCGCAACCAGTGCCGCTTCGTCATTCGCCAGCTGGCCGGCTGCGGCCTGGATGCCGGCGGCGATCTTCTCCATCGGCAGGAACTCGCCGATGATTCCGGTCGAAAGGACCAGCGCCTCCGCGCCCTTCGCTCCGCAGGCCTCGGCGGCCAGCTCGGCCATCCGCGCCGCGTCGCGGTCGCCGCGCTCGCCCGTACAGGCATTCGCGTTACCTGAGTTGATCGCCACCGCGTGAATGCGCGTGCTGGGGGTGCGCTCGCGGTCGAACTTGACGGGAGCGGCGAACACGAGGTTCTGGGTGTAGACGCCCACCGCCGTCGCGGGGACGTCCGACACGACCAGCGCCACGTCGTTTTTTTGCGGATTGCGTTTCAATCCGGCATACACGCCGGCGGCTCGGTAGCCCTGAGGTAATAAAAATGGCATGGTCGTTTGATGAAGAAAGCGATCAAATCACAATCCGGTCGTTTCATCGTAACCGTACATCAAGTTGAAGTTCTGCACGGCGGCGCCCGCGGCGCCTTTGACGAGGTTGTCGAGGCAACTGATGGTGATCACACGGTCGCGGACCCGCCGAGCGGTGATGTGGCAATCGTTCGTGCCGGACGTGTCCTTCGTGCCGGGCAAGTGGTCGACGACCCGTACGAACGGTTCGTTGGCGTAAAACCGTCGCAAGGCGTCGAGCACTGCCTCCTCGCCAACGTCGCCGCGAGGGCGCGAGTAGGCGGTCGAGAGAATGCCCCGGTCCATCGGCACCAGGTGCGGCGTGAAGATCACTTGCACTTCATGGCCGGAGGCGGTGGACAATACTTGCTCGATTTCGGGCGTATGGCGGTGCCTGCCAATGTTGTATGCTGAAATGCTCTCGTTGCACTCGGGGAACAGCGTGGTCATTTTCGGGGTGCGGCCCGCGCCCGAAACGCCGCTTTTCGAGTCGATGATGATTCCGTCAGGTTCGATCAGCCCGGCTTTCAATAACGGCGCCAGCGCCAAAATCGCCGACGTCGGGTAACAGCCCGGATTGGCAACCAGCGCCGCGGTGACGATCTGCGTGCGGAACAATTCGGGCAATCCGTACACGGCGCTCGACAGCCGCTGGGGGTCGGCGTGCTTTTCGCCGTACCACTGCTGGTAGACCTCGGCATCTCGCAGGCGGTAATCGGCGCTGAAATCGATTACGCGACAATTCGCCCCCAGGAGTTGCGGGACGAGCTTCGCCGTCACGCCATGCGGCAGGCAACTGAACACGCATTCGGCCCGGGCGGCGACCGCCGCCGGTGCCAGGTCTTCGAGGTTGATGGCAATCCGGCCAGTGAGCGAAGGATGGACACTTGCCAACGGCGGGCTACCCTCCTGGCGGCTCGTCGTGGCGGTGATCTGGGCACCTGGGTGCCGCAGCAGGATTTTGATCAGCTCCAGGGCGGAATAGCCGGTGGCGCCGAGAATGGCAACACGTGTCATGGTCGTCGGAACCAGCCGAATCTCAATGGAAATGGAGCGGACGATCGTCACAATATACCCGGCGCCGACGGCTGCCGCCAAGGGGATGAGTTTGCCCGGTTTGACAATCCACGTGATCGCTTCCTAGAATTCTAGCTCTTCGAGCGCCGGTGGAACCGAACCAACTCAATGGCCAAAGCAACATATAAGGACGCGGGTGTCGATCTCGATGTCTACCGCCAGAGCATGGCACGGCTGCCGCGGCTACTAAGGCGCACGCAATCACCGCGAGTCTTGCCGCTCGAAGGCGGGTTTGCCGGACTGTTTCAGCTCGATTTTGACAGTCCGCTTTTCACCCGACGATATACCGATCCGGTGCTCGTTTCCTGCACAGACGGCGTGGGGACGAAGCTCAAGGTCGCCCAGCTCGTGGGCGTCCATGACACCGTGGGCATCGACCTGGTCGCCATGAGCGTCAACGACGCAATCTGCTGCGGCGCCGAACCGCTTTTCTTCCTCGACTACGTGGCCATGTCGCACGATGACCCCGAGCGTCTGGAACAGATCGTCGCCGGAATCTCGGCGGGCTGCATCGAGAGCGATTGCTCTTTGCTGGGGGGCGAAACGGCGATCATGCCCGACATCTACGCGCGGGGCGATTACGACCTGGCGGGATTCTGCGTCGGCGTCGTCGAGAAAACGCGTGTGATCGATGGTCGAGCGATCACGGCGGGCGATGCGCTGGTGGGAGTGGCTTCCAGCGGGCTGCATTCCAACGGCTACAGTCTGGCCCGCAAAATCGTCTTCGAGATCGCGAAACTCTCCGTCGACCAGAACGTGCCGGAGCTGGGCACAACGGTCGGCCGGGCGCTGCTCGAGCCGACGCGAATTTATGCCCGCGCGATACGCAGGTTGATGAACTATTATAAGGTCAAGTCGGTGGCACGAAAACCTGGCTCGGATCATGCCGCCGGGCTGCCGCGGAGCGATCGATCGCGGGAGCTGGACTGTGCCGCCGGTTTTCGACTGGCTCGCGCGCCTGGGAGAAGTGGACGCCGACGAAATGGATCGCGTATTCAACATGGGTTTAGGGTTGGTGCTCGTCGTCAGCCCTTTCTACGCCGATAGTATTCGCCATCAACTCGCCGACAACGGCCTTGCGTCATGGCCGATCGGCCAGGTCGTCGCCGGTGACAGTGGCGTCGAGTGGGCCTGAACGTTCAACCGTTTGTCCTGTGTCGCAATTATGGCCCTTCTCCGATCCACCGATCCCCCGCCGGTCATGTCGGTCTTCGAGTTGACCTCGCAGATCAAGGACATACTGGAGGGAACATTCCAGTCGGTCTGGGTCAGCGGTGAGATATCGAACCTTTCACGTCCGCAATCGGGCCATTGCTACCTGACGCTCAAGGACGATCGTGCGCAGGTGCGCGCGGTGCTCTGGCGTTTGACGGCGGCGAAACTACGGTTCGATCTGGAGGACGGGCTGGATGTGATTTGCCACGGCGATCTCGAGGTCTACGCTCCGCGCGGGAGCTATCAACTCGTGATCCGCCAGATCGAGCCGAAAGGCATAGGAGCTTTGGAGCTCAAACTGCGTAAACTACGCGAGAAGCTCGCTGGCGAGGGTCTGTTTGACGCAGGGCGGAAACGGCCGCTGCCGCGATTTCCTCGTCGCGTGGCGTTCGTCACGAGCCCAACGGGGGCGGCGATTCGCGATTTCCTCGAAGTATTGCGCCGTCGTTGGCGGGGCGCCGACGTGCTCGTGGTTCCGGCTCGGGTGCAGGGCGAGGGGGCGGCGGAAGAGATCGCGGAGGCCATCCAGGTGGTCAATCGCCTCCCTTTGTCGATCGACTGCCTGGTGGTTGGTCGCGGTGGCGGCAGCCTGGAAGACCTCTGGGCCTTTAATGAAGAGATCGTGGTGCGGGCGATCCACGCCTCTCGCATTCCGGTCGTTTCAGCGGTGGGGCACGAGATCGATGTCACACTTGCGGATCTGGTCGCCGATGTTCGAGCGCTGACGCCCAGTGAGGCAGCCGAACGGGTCGTGCCCGACGCCGAAGAGCTATTCCGCGCGCTCGCCGGCCAGCGGCAGCGGATGTTGATCTCGTTGCGACGCCGCGCATCGCAGGCACGTTCGCGGCTCGATCAGCTCGCCGAGCGGCGCGTGTTCCGCAAGCCGTTCGAGCGGGTCCACGACCTGGCGCGCCGTCTCGACGAATGGTCGTCGCGCTGGTCGCGGGCCGCGCGGCAGCGGCTTGCGATCGCGCGGGGGCGGGCCGATTCGCTGGCCGGGCGTTTGGAGTCGCTCAGTCCACTTGCGGTGTTGGGGAGGGGCTACAGTCTCACCGAGCGTGCCGGCGATCGTTGCTTGCTTCGTGACGCCGCCGACTTGACGGTGGGCGACGAGATCCGCACGCGGTTTCACAAGGGCCGCGCGATCAGCCGGGTTGAAGCGATCGAATTACCGCACTGAAACAGCACTGCCGATGGATAACGGCGATATCAACTTGGATTTGCGGATAAAGACGAATGGTAGGGTTTACGCAACACCTAAGTTCGATTCATTCACGATAAAAATTCATTCGGCATTTCTTACGGAGATTCGCCACTTTGACCGAAGCGCCTAACCCGCAACAACCTTCAACTCCGTCGAATTTCGAGGCGGCTCTCGAGCGGCTCGAATTGATCGTGCACCGCCTGGAAGACGGCGATGTGGGTCTCTCCGAAGCCCTGGCCCACTACGAACAAGGCGTTTCGCTGCTGAAAAACTGCTATCAACTGCTGGAAAACGCGGAACGACGCATTGAATTGCTCTGCGGAGTCGACGCCGAGGGAAACGCCGTCACCGCGCCGTTCGACGATCAGGCCACGCACGACGCGGAGGCGCCGACGGAATCGAAGGGGCGCCGTCGTTCGAAACCAGGACGCAAATCGGCCCCCAAGGGTGGTGACGCGCCGGAAGCGTCGCACGAGAACGATGTAGACGAATTCGGCAGCCTGTTCTAGAATGGGGCGTTGCGTCCCAGGGCATGCGCCACGCGTCGAGTTCATACTCGTGATCGTACAAACGTCCACAATACGTTTCGAACAATTTGCGTTGGAATCGCGTCCGCAAATTGAAGACGCGCTGTCGCGTTATTGCGATTTTGGCCCCGGCTGTCCGCACCTGCTCGCCGAGGCGGTTCGCTATAGCCTGCTCGCTCCGGGCAAACGATTGCGGCCGCTGTTGGTGTTAATGTCGGCCGCGGCGTGCGGTGGAGATATTGGGCACGCCATGCCTGCCGCTTGCGCCGTCGAAATGGTTCACGCGTATTCCCTGATCCACGATGACCTGCCGGCGATGGACGATGACGACTTGCGCCGCGGACGTCCGACGAACCACAAGATGTTCGGCGAAGGAATGGCGATCCTGGCGGGCGACGCCTTGTTGACTCGCGCCTTCGAGATTCTGGCGCGCGATGTACACCCTGCCGAGGTGGCCGCGGCTTGCTGCGCCGCGCTAGGTCACGCGGCGGGAGCCGCGGCGCTGGTGGGCGGTCAGGTCGACGATCTGGCCGCGGAAGGGAAGGCCATTGAACGCGAAAAAACCGTCGCCAATGGCGAAGCGGTCGCCAACGGTCAGCGTGAGCTGGCTGTACTTGAGTCGATTCATCGCCGCAAGACCGGCGCGATGTTCCTGGTTTCTTTGCGTTTGGGGGCGTTGACGGCGGGGGCCGAGGCGCAACAGTTGTCGTGTCTGGAGGAATATGGGCGGCGATTGGGGCTGGCCTTCCAGATCGCCGATGACCTGCTGGATGTGGATGGCGACGAGAAGCAAGTGGGCAAACGTGTCGGCAAGGATGCGAACCGCGGCAAGCTGACATTCCCCGGTTTGTTGGGTACCACCGAGAGTCGCCGCCGGGCCGAGCGCCTCACGGCCGAAGCGTGCGAGGCGCTTGGACCACTTGGACCGGCGGCCGAGGCACTCGTGACGCTGGCTCGGTACGTAGTGGAAAGGGATCGCTAATGGATGAACTTCTTTCCAAAATCGAATCGCCTCGCGACTTGCAGGGCCTTACGCTCGAGCAACTCGAACAGTTGGCCGGCGAGATGCGGGAGGCGCTTTGCAACCTGGTTTCCAATCGCACGGCGCATTTCGCCTCGAATCTAGGCGTTGTCGAGCTTTGCCTGGCGCTCCACACGACATTCGACTTCAGCCGCGACCGGCTGATTTGGGACACTGGTCACCAGATCTATCCCCATAAGCTGATCACAGGTCGCTACCACGAATTCGGAACGATGCGCGTCAAGGGAGGGCTGATGGGCTACCCCAACCCGCGCGAAAGCGAATACGACCTGTTCATGACCGGCCACGCGGGCTGCAGCATCTCGGCCGCAATGGGACTCAAGAGCGGCGACGATCTGCTCCCCGGCCAGGACGACCGCCATGCGGTGGCGGTGATCGGCGACGGGGCCCTCCCTTCCGGCATCGTATTCGAGGCCCTGAATAACGCTGGCGGGTTGAGAAAGCGCCTGCTCGTGATCCTCAACGACAACAAAATGTCGATTTGTCCGCGCGTGGGAGGGCTCGCCCAGTACCTCGACCGCCTGCGAATGAACCCGTTCTACACCGGTTTGAAGCAGGAAGTCGTCAAGGCCTTGGGCAAGGTGCCCCTGTTGGGCGATCCGGTCGAACGCTTGTTGTGGCAAGCCAAGGAGTCGATCAAAGCCGGCCTGCACGGGGGCATGCTTTTCGAGGAACTTGGCCTGCGATACATGGGACCAATCGACGGGCATAACATCGGCCAACTGCGCAAGTACCTCAAGCTGGTCAAAGACGTCGACGGTCCTGTGCTATTGCACGTGGTCACGGAAAAGGGGCATGGCTTCCAGCCTGCGGCCGAGGATCCGGTGTTCTTCCACACACCGGCCCCATTCCGCTGCGATACCAACGGCGCGCTGTCGATCAAGAAGAGCTCCTCCCGCTCGTACACGAACGTGGCCAGCGAGGCGATTTTCGCGCAGCTCGAACAGAACCCGCGTGTGACGATCATGACCGCCGCCATGTGCCAGGGCAACAATCTGGAGCGGGTCCGCGACGGCTTCCCCGATCGGTTCTTTGACGTCGGCATTTGTGAATCGCACGCGGTCGCCTTCGCGGCCGGCCAGGCCAAGGCCGGATTGCGACCCATCGTCGACATTTACAGCACCTTCCTGCAACGCGCTTTCGACCAGATCTTCCAGGAAGTCGCCCTGCAGAACCTGCCGGTCACGTTCATGGTCGACCGGGCCGGCCTGACCGGGCCCGACGGTCCCACGCACCACGGTATGTTCGACCTGGGCTACTTGCGGTTATTTCCCAACATGGTCGTCATGGCCCCTGGCGACGAGTACGACGTAGCGCCGATGCTTGAGTTCGCGCTGGGACACGACGCGCCCGTTTCGCTGCGTTATCCCAAGGCCGCTACCGAACAGCTCGATCGCCCGCTGGCGCCGGTCGAGTTAGGTCGGGCCGAGGTCATCGATTGGGGCCACGATGGCATGTTTCTCGCCTGTGGTACGCTGCTCTCGAATTGCGTCAAGGCGGCGGCCATCTTGCGCGAGGAAGGGCTGGATGTCGGCGTGGTCAATGCCCGCTTCGTCAAGCCGCTGGATACCGAGGTGGTGCTGAGGGCGCTTGAGGCCTGTTCCTTCGTGCTCACGGTGGAAGAGGGGGCGCTGGCGGGCGGCTTCGGCAGCGCGGTGCTCGAAGCGGCAACCGACGCCGGCATGGGAGCGGCACACGTGCGCCGCCTGGGCATTCCCGACCGCTTTGTCGAGCACGGTGAGCGCGGCGAGTTGTTGGCCGACCTGGGGCTCGATGTGCCGGGGCTCGTGCGCGCCGCGCAGGAACTGGCCGCAAAGGTCGGCATCGTCCCCGACCTCACTCGCCGCCGACAGGTGAGTTGAAGTGTCTTTAGGCTTTGCAGCCTGACACCGGCCCCCCTCGCGGGCACCAGTTGATATTGGTACGATCTGCGGAAGCGTGTTGATGGCAGGTTGACAACCTACCCCACCTTCCAAGGACGTTCGATGCAACGAATCGACCGTGAGCAAGCCCGCAAGTACGCTTTCGACTGGCGCGACGAACCGCTCTTGCGCGTCGAATGCGGCGAAAGTTTCGAAATCGAGACCTACGACGCCAGCACCGGTTTTTTCAAGTCGGCTTCCGACAAGGCGGTGCCGGGCCGGCGGCCCGGATTCGACCGCCATCCGCCGTTGGCTAATCCCATCGGCGGGCCGGTATGGCTCAGCGGAGCCGATCGTGGCGACACGCTGGTGGTGACAATCGAGCAAATCCTGGTCGACGATTATTCGTGGATCGCCATTGGACCGCGGCGCGGGCCGCTCGGCGAATCGACCCGCTGGCCGGAGCTATCGGCCGAATACACTACCAAGGTATTCCGCCACACACCCGGCCCCAGCGGCACGACGCGCGACGGCACATTGCACTTCGACGAGCGGCTGAGCTGGCCGATCACACCGTTCATTGGTACGCTCGGCGTGGCCCCCGATCGCGAGGTGGTCACCAGTCTTGACGGCCAGGGCGAATGGGGCGGCAATCTCGACATTCGTGACGTCGCGCCGGGCAACCGCATCTATCTGCCGGTCTTCCACCCGGGGGCCTTGTTTTATCTGGGCGACGTCCATGCCAGCCAAGGCGACACTGAGTTCACGGGCACGGCGGCCGAGACGAAAGCTACTGTGCGATTGCGGCTGGAGCTGATCAAGGGTCGGCGGAGTGGGTGGATGCGCATCGAAAAGCCCGATTCCATCGTCGCGGTCCATGCCTACAGGCCGCTCGAGGAAGCGGTCGAGAGGGCCACGATCCAGCTCATGGATTGGCTGATCGGCGACTACGGTTTCTCGCCGACCGACGCGTATTGCCTGGTCAGCACCTGCCCCGACTTCCGGATCAACGTCTACCAAATGTGCAAGCTGGCCAAGCTCAGCTTTGTCGCCGGCGCCGAGCTACCGAAGCGATATTTGAATCAGTCCAGATAACCCAGGTCGCGCAACCGATTTTCCACGCTCCGCTGGTCGGCGTCCGTGATGCCGGCTAGTTCCAGCGATTCGCGCCGAGCGTGTGATGCTGCCGTCGCGGTGGGAGAGCAATCCGCGAAGAGATTCGTCAACACTTGCCCGCTCATCCGCGCTGGCGCGGGGACGCCAAGCAGGTGCAATATCGTCGGTGCGACGTCGCGTAGCTCGGCGGTTTGGGTATGGTCCAACATCACGCCAGGCGCCTGGACCATCAGCACCCCTTCCCGGCGGTGCGTGGCGGTCAAGGTGGGATCGTTGCGCAAAAGCTGCGGCGCGGCGTCGAACTTATGCCGCGTGTGAAAGCCGGGGGCCGGAATCGCCAGCAGGTCGGGCCACATCAATTCGATGGGGTCGATGCCAAGACGTTCCGCCGTGCCGAACGTGTCGGCGAAAAGACGCTCGCCCGTTTCGGGGTGCCGGGCTTCGTCGAACGCGGCGGTCACGTCGGCCAGAGCCTGCTCGCGCTGGCGTGGCGTCGCCAGCGGCCCGCCGCCGAAGCGGCCGGGCGCGTTGAGGTAGATCAGGCCGCCCAGGTTGCCATGCAAAGCCAACGCGACGCTCCGTTTCCAATCGATGGCCAGCAGGCTGTCGAGCGGCCGAGTGAGTTGGGCCGTGCTGCACCCCGGGCGCAGCCGCCGCCAGAGAAGCTTGCGAAGCTTCCAGCCGCCACGGCGTAGGTGGTAGCTCGCGGCGCCCGACCAACCGGGTAACTTCAATAATCCACGCCGCGAGAGGATTTCAGAGAGCGTGATTTTTTCGCGAAACGGTCCGAAGCCGTGATCGCTTACGGCCACCACTGCGGCGCGCCGCCGCTCGGCCAACATCAACAGCTCACCCAGGCAGTCGTCCATGGCGACCAGCGCTTCCCGGGCCTTGGTCACCCAGGCGCGCGGCGCCCCTTCTCCATCGCCGGCCAGCAGGTGCCAGCAACGGTGCTGGAAGGCGTCGAGCACTTGCAACTGCACGACCATCAGCTTCCAGTCAGTCATCTGGTCGGCAACCAGTGCGGCGACCGCCTGGCCGCGAAAGCTGTCCGCCGTTTGGGCGACGTTGACCGAAAGCTCTTCGAAGTCGGTTGGTTTACGGCGCCACACGGTTGAAAGATCATAGCGCACGCCGGTGGCACGCACCTTGTCGGCGAAGGCGGGGTAGGGAGCCAAGGCGGCTTCGATCGAAGGGCTGTCGAGTCCACCGACCACGATACCTCGCACGCTGCCCGGGGCCGGGAATGTCATCGGCAGGTTGAGAGACACGACTTCGTCGCCGGCATGCGACACGGCTTCGAAGAGTGTCGGGCATCGGCTACGCCCTGCGTGGTTCAGGCTCAAGCGTCGGCTGCGGTGGTCGAGGTAGCGATAATCGAGAATCCCGTGTTCAGCCGGATCGCAGCCGGTCTGAAACGTGGTCCAGGCCACCGGTGTGATGCAAGGTTGTGTCGAGTTGACGACCGAAAGCGAGGAGCCTGCCATCAGCCGCGCGAGGTTCGGCATCAGGCCCGATTCGGCCCATGGAACGAGCAAGTCGTATGTGGCGCCGTCCAGGCCAACGACCAGCACACGGGGGACCGTCGGGCTTGTTTCGATCATCGTGTGTCCTCGTTGTCCGTTAGGGGTGGTCGCAATGCAACGTCCAGTTCAACCCGTCGATCGAAGTAAATAAGGGGCGCCATCAGTCAGCCCAGATCGAGTCTGGCGAATGTGTTGATCTTGCCGTTCGTTGAAAGCAGGTCGGACTTCCAGTTTCCGTCGAAGGGCAGGTCGAACGCAAAATGCACCTGGCCGAATTCGTGCCCGGAGCGGGACCACCGACGGAGATTAAACCAGCGTGCGGCCGCGGCCATCATCTTTTTCAGCCACGGCGTCGAACGGCCGGCGGTAGCGACCCAAAGCTGATAGCCCTCGATAAACCGCGCAATGCTCTCCGAAATCCCGGACGCCAACGGTGCTTTGCAGCCGACGCCGAACACCATGCGCGGCGACCCCTTGGCGCCTTGCCAGCCGACCAGGGTCGCGTCGAGTGGCGTCAGCAGCCGTCCGAGGCAACTGGGTGTCAAATGCCAGTAGGCACCGGGTTCATCGCCGACTTCCTCATCGCAGGTCGCAGCCAGTAGCATGACGCCCCCGGGCGCGAGAACACGCGTCAGCTCCTCGACGGCGCGTTGCGGCTCGAAGATACGCTCAAGAAGACCGATTCCGATCACGGTCCGCGCCGCGCCGTCGCAGATTGCCAGCCGGGTGGGGTCGACCAGCCGGTCGATTTCTGTTCCGAGACGTGTGCCGCAGGTCACATATTGCTGACCGAGGAAAAGCGGTCGCCAGGGGGGGATTGTGGGCCGCGCACCGCCGCATGGGCCGAAATCGTAGATCGGCCCGCGTAGTTCGAAGGCTTCGACGGCCTGTTGGACGAAGGCCCACAGGTGGTTCTGCATGCTTTTAGTTTCCCGTACGACACCTACGGATTCTGCTTTGTCAAAAACCCTCACAAGGCGGTCGAATGACAACCCCTGATGTGGCCTACGCGGCCTTCCGCAGGACTGCCTCGCTCACGAGTGAATGAGTTCGATCGTCGATGGGCAATGGCTCCGCTACTTCCAGTGACGCGTCGAGTCCGATCTGGACCCGGTGGTACTCGCGCCAGCGCCTGCGTTCTGAGCGGGTTCCTAAATAGGACCAGGTCCAGCGTTTTAATCTGCGTGACCAGGGTTCGCGCCGGCCGGCTTCGCGGCACCACTCAGTGTAGGCTGTGGCGAATCGCCGTGCGCGCTCGACGTACCGTGCGGCCAGAGGGGCCTTCGAGCCAATGGCGAACACCGTGTGCGGGTGCTTTTCGGGACCTTGCCAGCCGACGAGCACCGCGTCGAGCGGAGCAAGCAAACGCCCTAGGCAAACAGGTGTCAGGCGCCAATAGTCGCTCGGGTATCCATGAATTGAAAAGTCGAAGGGCGTGGTTACCAGGATCGTTCCACCCGGCGCCAGGACACGGATCAACTCCGAGGCCGCGCGACTGACGTCGAACACGTGTTCCAGCGTTTCAACGCACAACACCGTCTGGGCGGTCTCGTCGGCCAGACTGAGGTCGGTCAGGTCCTCGATGCGGTCGACGCCTTGCCCCGGACGCATGTCGCAACCGACGTAGGTCTGGCCGGCAAATAGCGTGCGCAAGTTCGCGATGCGCCGCTGTTCGGGCACCTGGAAAGAACCAAATTCGTAGACCGGCCCCTCAAGCTCGAAAGCTTTAGTCGCCAACTCGACGAACGCACGAATGTTATTGCGCATGAAGACGTTCCTCGAGTTGCTGAAACCGATCGGGGCACCAGCGATGAACCACGACGTGGTGCTTGTCGCTCGCACCATTCGCGGCGAAGCGGGCCAGCGGTTCCATCGCCTGGGTTGCCAAAAGCCGTAACGTTTCACCGCGACGGCTGTCGGCTTCGAGTTCTTCCTGTTCCACCACCACATAGGCCAGCTTCGGATCGCTCAATGCCGTCTGTGCCGCGTCGTAGCGGTATGTCGTTCGTCCTGTGTAAAGCGCGGTCCAGCCACGGCTGTCGAGCACTACTTCGTGCTCTTCGGCGTTCCGGGCCAACCATATAGCCGCCTCGCGATGCCCGGCGCGGCTGGCGTGCAATGGCCTGGCCAATACCGGTAGACACCCTGCCGCCGCCAGCCCGATGGCAGCCCGGCGCAATGACCGCTCCGGCCAAGGCGCCGCTGACCAGCGGCGCGCGATCGTGGTGCATCCGCGGGCCAGCTCACCTAGCCCCACGCCGGCGCATCCCAAACCCAACACCAATATGACCAGCAAATGTCGACTCGAGAGATAACCAGACGACATCGACACATACATCGCCGCCGCAGCCAGCGCCAGCGCCACGCACTGCACCAGCCGATCGACGGGGCGAGCGGCGCGGGAACGCAAGCGCCACATGCCGATTAGCGCCAGGCCGCCTAGCCAGTATTGGAACGCGTGTGACAGCTCCCTGGCAAACTCTGACACCGCGGCGGGCCAACCACGGACGCGGCTGCTGGTCGAAAAGTCCTTACGGCCGAACGAGAGCCAGCCGGCGCCGTCCAGGTACCAGTGTTGCTCGACCGGTTCTCGCAGTTCCATGTGCGACGGTGACACGTTCAAGGGCCTGGCTTCGCTCACTCCTTGACGCCCCAGCACCCGGTTCACCAAACCGTCGAGGCGAGTTTCTTCGCAGACCGCCAGAAACGGTGTCACAACGACGACTAATCCCATGGCATACGCGCCACCTGCCGCCGCTACGGACCATGAAGATCCCCGCTTGAGCCACCATCGACGCCAGGCCAAGGCTGCGAACATTGCCAAGGGAATGACGATGGCCTCGACACGGGCCAACAATGCGATTCCCGTGAAAACCCCAGCCGCCGCAAGCCACGCCGGGCTGGGGGTGCGGCGCTTCGCGAGGTAAGCACTGGCGCACCACAGGGCGATGAAGAAAAAGCAAAGATGGACGCTGTCGGCAAGACCGTCGGCACCCAGCCGCGCCACTTCGCCCGCCAGGCAGAACAGCACCCCGCCGCCCAGCGCGGCGCTCGGGCCGACCAGACGACGGAATAGCAGATACACCGGTACGACCGAAAGCACCAACGGCAGTGCGGCCGCCAATTGCAGGCTTGTCGCCCAACGTCCGACAGCCGAAATTCCTGCGTACTCCAGCGCGGCGTGGGTCAGACAAACCAGAGCGGGAAACAGCGGCTGTTCGCGCTGCGCGCGTATCGTCGGAAGGAATCCATCGCGTGACATGGCCTGTGCGACGGTCAAATAGCGGATTGAGTCTTGTGCCGGTACCACCGCGCGGCTGATCGTCCACGCCTGCACGACGCAGGCCAGCCCAACCAAAGCGCCAGTAACGGCGATCTTGCGTTTCGTGTCCATCCGTGGACGTCGTCACTTCCATGTGGGGGGGACGGACAGATCTGACAGGCCAGGTGCCTTCGTCCCAGCATCTTTTGCCGGCGGAGAGAGTACCCCTGGAGGGAAAATAGGTCAACGTGAATTGGCGGCCGCGGACTACGCAGCTTCGCCCAACACCCCCACTTTGCCGTTTTCGACCCGATACCTATCGCCCAGTTCAGTTGTCGGGGCGGAAATGCCGAAGTCGAACTACATGCAACTGCCCCGCAGCGGCCAACTTGACGTGCGGCGGCGCCGCGTACTGACCGACGACGTAATCGGCAGTGCAAACGAGGCGTCGGCCGTAGCGCCGGCCGCACCGTCGGCACGCACCCGGCGCACGGCAGTTCATTCACGCCCGTATGGAGAATCTGCCTTGATCGACAAGCAGCCTCGGGTCACCGACCTGATACCGCAACGTTACGGGATCATCGTGCTCATGTTTCTCGCCGGGCTAACGGCGGTGACTGGTCTGGAGGCGCTGTACGTCTGGATGCCCGACCTGGCCAGGTTCTCGATCGACGGCACGGTGGCCGCATTCGACCTCGACGCCGAAGGAAGCCTTGCTTCCTGGTTCGCCTCGACCACGCTGTCATTGGCCGCGCTGGTATCCGTATTGATTTTCTCCATTCGCCGGCATAAGGCCGACGACTACCACGGTCGCTACCGAATCTGGCTTTGGGCCGCCGCCTGCTGGCTGGCGATGAGCGTCGACGAGGGGAGCAGTCTGCACGAGGGATTCAAGGAGCTGATGATTCATGTCACCGGCCAGCATGGCTTCGGCGATGGTTCCGTCTGGTGGATCGGTGCGTATCTGCTGGTACTAGGTGTCGTCGGCGTGCGGCTACTCCTGGAAATGCGGGAGTGTCGCTTTTCGACATCGTTGCTGTTGCTGGCCGCGGCGTGTTACGTCGCAGCCGTTGCCGCCGAGCTTGGCTGGCTGGTACCGCAAGGCGGGCCGCGAGCGGTCATGATCGAAGAGGGTTGCGAGTTGACGGGCAATTGGTTCTTGTTGCTTGCCATGACACTGCACGCGAGGTACGTGCTATTGTCGGCGCAGGGCGCATTGCCGCCCAAGCGTGAAAGGCCAGTAAAGCAGCCGAAGGCGCAAACTGCGGCCAAGAATGCAACGGAATCGAAGGTGTCGCCGCCAAAGGCCGCTGATGTGAAGGTCGCCACCGCGCCTAAAGTGGCGACGGCGTCGAAGGCCGAGGCGCCCAAGCCTGCCGAGGCGGCCCAGAAAAAATCATGGTTCGGCCGCGCCAAGGTCGATCCGGCGCATGCGGCGCCACCGGCGCCGTCGAAGAAGGCCGATGTGGCTTCCGCGCGCACGGTGACTGCCGCAGTCAAGACCGATGCGCGCAAGGCCGCTGCCGACGACGACTATGAATTCGATTATGACGACGGCGACGGGGCGCGCAAAGGCAAGGCAGGCGGACGCCCCAATGACTCCGACGTCGACGCTCATCAGCGCCGCATGAGCAAGGCCGAGCGCAAAGCGCTGCGCAGGCAGCAGCGCGATCAGGACGACGAGTAACCGGTTCGTCGATTTTTCGACCCGACGACCACAAACACCGTAGCGATTTCCAGCACTTGCGTGCAAACGGATTCAAAGCAAATCGCTACTTCTTGAGATATTTCCGCACCACATCTTCGTTGATCTCGATGCCCAGACCGGCACCGGTGGGGACCTCGAAGTAGCCTTTATCCAGCTCGAACTTTTTGGTGACGATCTCGTCGCGGAACGGGTTCTCGTAAACGTCGAATTCCATCATTGGCTCGTCGCCGTTGGCGAAACCATAGAAGTGCGGCGGCAAGAGCGAGTTGAGATGCAGCGTCGCGGCGATCACGATCGCTCCCGCCCAGCAATGCGGCAACGCCTGGATGCGAAACTGTTGTGCCATCTCCGCGATGAACAGCACCTCGGCGATGCCGCCGCACAGCGAGCAATCTGGCTGAATGATGTCGAACGACCGTTTAACGATGTGGTCCCGCGCGCTCGCTCGTGAATCGAGTACCTCGCCGCCGGCCACCGCGATATCCAGCGACCTGGTCAGTTCATCATATCCGGCGTAGTTGGGCGATTGCGGCAATGGTTCCTCAAAGCTATAGAAATCGAGCTTCTCGAGTTCCTTGCCGAACTTCACGGCCTGCGGCAGCGTGAACGCGCCGTTGCCGTCGGCAAGCAGCCGCACATCCGGACCGACCGCTTCGCGAATTCTCTCCGTGACGCCCAGATCGCGCTTGTGGCCGTAACGGCCTGTGGGCTGCTAAAACGCGGCGCTAGTTGGCCTCGATATTGGTGCAGTTTTTGTTCTGGCGCAAGAGCAGGGATTGTTGGGCGGGGATCGTTGGGCCCAA
>Ga0265314_10000458_pt1 | contig 54444 bp, 49 predicted proteins | sample 4126metaG_FD_203106 | JGI IMG/M metagenome (GOLD analysis project Ga0265314, IMG submission 203106) | Rhizosphere microbial communities from Carex aquatilis grown in University of Washington, Seatle, WA, United States - 4-1-26 metaG | ecosystem: Host-associated > Plants > Roots > Rhizosphere >... | reverse complement strand
GCCGCGAGCTCGGCGCGGATCCACAGCGTCGCCGAGTTACGGCTGATCAGCGTCTTGTCGAGATCGAAGAACGCGAGCGCGGGCATGGGGATCCGATGATCATCAAAGACACGAAGAAACCAAGCAGAAACGTGCGCACAAAAGCCGATGAGATGAATAGCGCTTTGGCGCGCGCATCGGGTAGCGGCCGCCCTGTGTCGGCCCGACCGCGCAAGGCGCCGCCAAGCAAGGGGCGGGCGCCAACGTCCGCAACGGCCTTTGTTCGCCGTAACCAGAACGTACCTGCATGGGGCGTTCCGCTTGCCTGGCGGCGCGGCGCGCCGCCAGGCCGACACAGGCTCGGCCGCTACCGAGATCGACCTTACGCTTGACGCCCCGAGTGGCGCCCGGCAACGGTGCGCCGCAACATGGGCGAGCCCGAGCTGACTGCCGACGTACCGCCCGACGGAAGATCGCGGCCGGTGCCGCCGAGCCAATGGGAGGCGTGGCCGGACGAACAGCTGCTCGATCTGCGTCTGTGCGACCTTGGCGTCGGCGTGCGCGGCAGCGAGCTCGAGCCGCGTATCCGCGAGCTGCATCGCGAGCTGCGCGCGGCCGGTATCGCGCACTTCCGGCCGTTCTTCTGGCTGTCCGACGAGTGGTACACGCCCGACGGCGTGCCGGGCGTCGCGATCCCGTTCTACATGGCGCATCCGCGCCTGGCGAAGCTGGAGTTCGCGCAGATGCTCGAGGTCGAAGGCGGCACGCCCGAGTGGTGCATGCGCATCCTGCGCCACGAGACCGGGCACGCCATCGACAACGCCTATGCGTTGCGCCGCCGCCATCGCCGCCAGCAGCTGTTTGGCCTCTCGTCGAAGCCCTACCCCGAGTACTACACGCCGCGCCCCTACAGCCGCAGCTTCGTGCAACACCTCGAGCCCTGGTACGCGCAGAGTCATCCCGACGAAGATTTCGCCGAGACGTTCGCCGTCTGGATGACGCCCGACTCGCCCTGGCGCGCGCGCTATCACGACTGGCCGGCGCTCAAGAAGGTCGAGTACGTCGACGGATTGATGCGCGAGATCGGCTCGCACGAGCCGCGGTTGAAGACGCGGCGCACCGTCGACCCGTTGCGGCGACTGCGCAAGACGCTGCGCGAGCACTACCGCGAGAAACGCCAGCGCTACGGCGTCGACCATCCAAACGTCTACGACCGCGATTTGCGCCGCCTCTTCTCCGACGCGCCCGAGTACCGCGGCAATGCGTCGGCGGCGCAGTTCATCCAGCGCACCCGCAAGGAAGTGCGCGCGCGCGTCGCGCGGTGGACCGGTGAGTATCAGTACACGATCAACCAGGTCATCGACGAGATTGCGAAACGCTGTCGCGAGCTGAACCTGCGCCTCGCCGTGTCCTCCGACGAGGCGCGCGTCGAGCTCGCCGTCTTCGTGGCGGTGCAGACGATGCACTATCTGCACAGCGGGAGGCATCGCGTATGGCTGTAAAGGCACAGCGCATCCTCGCCCTCATGCACGACGATCTGGTGCCGCCGGATGACGTTACCGGCATCGACACGGCCGAAGTCGACTGGAAGATGGAGTTCGACGTCACCGTCACGCTCAAGAATCTCGGCCACGAGGTGCACAACTGCGGCGTCGGCAGCGATCTCGGCGTCATCCGCAAGGCCATCGACGACATCCAGCCGCACATCGTGCTCAACCTGCTGGAACATTTTCACGGCGTGCCGCTGTTCGATCAGAACGTCGTCAGTTACCTGGAGCTGCTGCGGATGCCGTACACCGGCTGCAATCCGCGCGGCCTGATGCTGGCGCGCGACAAGGGCCTGTCGAAAAAACTGCTCGCCTATCACCGGCTGCCGGTGCCGGACTTCGCGGTGTTTCCGATCGGGCGCAAGGTGCGTCGGCCGAAGAAGCTCAACTTCCCGCTCATCGTCAAGTCGCTGACGCGCGAGGCCTCCACCGGCATCTCGCAAGCCAGCGTCGTCGAAGACGACGAGAAGCTCGTCGAGCGCGTGCGCTTCATTCACGAGGCCATCGGCACCGACGCCATCGTCGAGCGCTACATCGACGGTCGCGAGCTGTACGTCGGCGTCGTCGGCAACCAGCGCCTCGACGTCTTCCCGGTCTGGGAGCTGCTGTTCACCAAGATGCCAGACGAGCTCTGGCGCATCGCCACCGACCGCGTGAAGTGGAGCCGCGTCTACCAGCAGAAACGCGGCATCAAGACCTCGGCCGCGAAGCTGCCGGACGAGCTCGCGGCGCAGGTGCAGCACGTCTGCAAGCGCATTTATCGCACCCTCGATCTGAGCGGCTACGCGCGCATCGATTTGCGCCTCGACGACGCCGGCAAGGTCTATGTGTTGGAAGCCAACCCCAACCCGCAGCTTGCCTACGGCGAAGACTTCGCCGAATCCGCAGAGCGTGCCGGACTCGACTATCCGGAGCTCTTGCAGCGCATCGTCAACCTCGGCTTGCGCTGGCGCCCGGAGCGGGCGGGATGAAGGAGCGGTTGGGGGTTACGGGGTTGGGGGTTGGGGCGGAGTCTGATCTCGGCCGAGCGGCGATGCCCGACTCTTCAACTCGTCTTCTCCCCAACCCCCAACCCCCAACCCCTAACCCCGCTCCTGGAGGTCGCAGCGATGAATGACCTCGCGCAACGCGTCGCCGCGCTCGAACAACGCCTGCAGGCTGTCGAAGACGAGCTGGCGATTCACAAATTGATCGTCCGCTACGGCCTGGCGGTCGACAGCGGCGACGCCGAAGCGGACCTCCGCCGTGTTTGCCGCCGTCGGCGTCTACGACGCCGACGTGCGGCTGATGCGCGGGCGCGACGAGATCGAGGGCATGGTGCGCAGCGATCGGCATCAGGGCATGGTCGGCCACTGCGCGCATCAAATCGGCCCCGCCGTGGTGCGCATCGACGGCGATGCCGCCGCGGCGCTCGGCTACTCGCGCGTGTATTTGCAGGACAGCGAGGGGATCGGCGTGTATCGGGTCAGCTTCAATCGCTGGACGCTGGCACGCCGCGACGGCAGATGGACGATCGTTCATCGCCTGACGCGCCTGCTCGGCCACGCCGAGGCGCTGCCCCTCCTGCGCGATGGGCTCGGCGAGATCTAGTGTCCCGAGTCTGAAGTTCAGACCCGGAACACTGGCGGCACAATGCGCGCGAGGATTGATTGCGGGTCTTCCCGCCCATCGGCGAAGTGGCGCTCATCGAGGCCGATGGCGCGGGCGGCGCAGTGGAACCGCGGGCGGCGCTCGCCCGGCGCCGATCACGACGTAGCAGCGGCGCGTTCAACGATTGGCGCAGGCGGTTGACCTGATCGGCCCGGCCTCTCATGTTCGCACATGGCCGCCGATCCGATTGCCCGCTTTCACCGCTGGTTTGCCGCTGCCCGGCGTCATCCGGCCATCGCGCAGCCCGACGCCATGACGGTGGCGACGGCCGATGGCCACGGCCGGCCGTCGGCGCGGATGGTGTTGCTCAAGCACGCCGACGACGACGGATTCGTCTTCTATACCAACACCAACAGCCGCAAGGGCGACGACCTGCGCGCCAATCCGCACGCCGCGCTCGTCTTTCACTGGCAGCCGCTCGGCCGTCAGGTGCGCGTCGAGGGACGCGTCACGCCGGTAAGCGATGCCGAAGCGGATGCGTATTGGGTGACGCGGCCGCGCGAAAGCCAGCTCGGCGGCGCCGCCTCGGCGCAAAGCGCACGAATCGCGAGCCGAGCGGCGCTGCTGGCACGGTGGCGACAGTTGGCGCGCCGACTGCGCGGCCAGCCGGTGCCGCGACCGCCGCACTGGAGCGGCTTTCGCGTCGTCCCGGAAGCGATCGAGTTCTGGACGCAGCGGCCGCACCGCATGCACGATCGCGAGCTGTTTCGGCGTCGGCGCCGCAGCTGGAGCGTACAGCGTCTGCAGCCGTAGGGAGATCGCCGCCGGTCGAACAGCGAAAACGTCAGGCGAAAACCCGCCGGTGTGTGCTATCGCCGCCCTATGCTCGGTCGATTGGTAGCGTTCGTCATCCTCGTCGCGCTGCTCGGTAGCGGACCGCGGCCGGCGGCTGCGGTCGACGTCTTCGATCGCGTCACCGATCACTACGTCGACAACGCCGGCGTGCGCATCCACTACGCCAGCCTTGGGCGTCGCGGCCCGCTGCTGGTGATGATCCATGGCTTCCCGGACTTCTGGTACACCTGGCGCGAGCAAATGGAGGCGCTGTCGCATCGCTTTCGCGTCGTGGCGCTGGACCAGCGCGGCTACAATCTGAGCGACGCGCCGAGTGATCCGGCGGCATACGACCTCGACAAGCTGGCCAGCGATGTCGCGGCGGTCATTCATGATGCCGGCGCCGAGCAGGCGGTGGTCATCGGGCACGATTGGGGCGGCGCGGTCGCCTGGACCTTTGCCATCGCCTATCCGCAGATGACGCAGAGACTCATCATCTTGAATCTGCCCCATCCGCGCGCACTGTGGCGCGAGCTGCGCAACAGCGAGGCGCAGCGCGCGGCAAGCGAGTACGCGCGAAACTTTCAGACGCAGACGGCGGCGCAGCTCGGCCTCACGCCCGAGTTGCTCGCCGCCTGGGTGAGCGATCCGGTGGCGCGAGCGCACTATGTCGATGCCTTTCGCCGCTCGAACATCGACGCCATGCTGCAGTACTACAAACGCAACTATCCGCGTGAGCCCTACGACGACATCGCCTTGCCGAACATCAAGGTGCCCGTGCTGATGTTTCACGGGCTCGACGATCCGTTTCTGCTGGCACCGGCAACTGACGGCACCTATCAGTGGATCGACGGCGATTTCACGCTGGTCACGGTGCCCGGGGCTGGGCACTTCGTGCAGCACGACGCCTCGAAACTGGTCACCCGCCGCATCGCCTTCTGGCTCGCAGCGCAGAACGTGCACTGACCCTGGTGACGACGGCGCGGCGCGACACCGCCTACTGGGCCGCGGCGGCGACGCGCGCCGCGGAGACCGCGCCGGCGCCCAGCGGCAACGAGATGGTGAAGGTCGAGCCAACGCCGACCTCGCTCGCCACCTGGATGGCGCCGCCGTGCGCATCCACGACCGATTTGACGATGAACAAGCCGAGGCCACTGCCTTCGACCGCAGCGGTGGCGCGGCCGCGGCGATACTTCTCGAAGATCTGCGTCAGCTCGTCGCCTGGAATGCCGCACCCGGTATCGCTGATGGCGATCGCCAAGCCGCTGCCGAGATTGGACATGCGCAGGACGACGCGTCCGCCGCCGGGCGAGAACTTGATCGCGTTGCTCACCAGGTTGGTCAGCGCGCGCTCCAAATAGGCCGCATCGCCCGGCACATGCGGCAGGGCGTCGTCCACCTCTAGCTGCAGCGTCACGCCGCGCGCCGACGCCAGCGCCTCTTGGCGCGCCACGACGTCGCGCGCCAGTTCCGACAGACAGACGGCGCGGCGCTCCAGCGCCAGTGTGCCGCCTTCAATGCGGCCGAGCTCCACGAAGTTGCACACCAGATCGAGCGTGGTGGTGGCGTTGTCCTTGATGCGCTGCAACAACAGGCGTGCGCTGGCGCTGAGCTGCGGCTCATCGGCGACCATGTCCGCGTAGTTGAAGATGACGTTGAGCGGATTGCGGATGTCGTGGCTCAACATCGAGCGAAAGAGATTGCGCTCGCGGACCAGTCGCTGGCGCTCCTGGTTGCGGTAGATGACGTGCGGCAGCTCGGACAGATGCGACAAGTCGGGACGCTTGACGACGTAGTCCCAGCCACCGCGTCGAATCGCGTCGACGGCCACGGTCAGATCGTCGACGCCCGTGACGACGATCACCGGCGTCTCTTCGCTGCGCGCGACGATGTGCTCGAGCACCGTCAGCCCAGGCAGGTCGGGCAGACCGAGATCGAGCAGCACGACGGCGTCGAGCCCGGCTTGCAGGGCCGCCAAACAGTCGCGCCCGGTGGCGGCGCGCTGCACGGCGAACCCATCGCGGCGCAGGGCGCGCTCGGTCAGGCGCGCGTGCCCGTCGTCGTCTTCGACGATCAGGATCGCCGCGCGGCTGGCCGCTGTCGTCACGCCACCTCCGGCAGCTCGACGATTTCGAGGAACATACCGAGCCGCTCCAGCTTCTCCCCGAGTGACGTGATGTTCACCGGTTTGGCGACATAGCCGCTGGCGCCGGCGCCGTAGCAACGGTCGATCTCGCTCTGATTGTCGGTCGAGGTGAGCATGATCACCGGCAGGCGGCGCAGGTGATCGTCGGCTTTGATGCGCTCCAGCACCTCGATGCCGTCGAGGCGCGGTAGGTTGATATCGAGCAGCACCAGGCGCGGTCGCGTGAAGCGAGCCCGATCGGCGTAGCGTCCGCCGTTGGTCAGATAGTCGATCGCCTCCTGCCCGTCGGCGACGCGCTCGATCGGATTGACGAGGTTCACGCGCCGCAGATTGCGCTCGATCAAGCGCGCGTGGCCGTCGTCGTCCTCGACGAGCAGGATTTTGATTGCCGGCCGATTTGCGATCATTCCTCTACCGTCCTCTCCGCTGCGCCGGCGACGACCGGCAAAGTGAACCAAAACGTGCTGCCCCGCCCGAGCGCGGATTCGACCCAGATTTTGCCGCCCTGCTTCTCGAGGATCTTCTTCACCGCCGTCAGCCCGAGCCCATCGCCGGCGACGCCGTGATCGCCGACGCGCGAGAACAGGCGGAAGATCTTCGGCTGGTCCTCGGGGCGAATGCCGATGCCGGTGTCGCGTACGAAGAAGCACGGCGTTTCGGCCCCGGGCGCCATGCCGACGTGGATCTGTGCCGCGCCGGCCGGTTGCATGTACTTCACCGCGTTGTCGATGAGATTGCCGAAGACTTGATGAATGCGCAGCGGATCGCCGACGACCACCGGTAGCGGGTCGACCTGCACATCGATGCCGCGCGTATCGATCGAATGGCGCAGGCTCGTCACCACATCGTCGACCTGCTGGGCGAGGTCGACCGGCTGGGCGGTGCTGGTGCGGCTGTCGATACGCGACAGCTCGAGCAATCCACGCACGAGAAAGTCCATCTTGCCGACGCTGCGCACGATGAAGTCGAGCGACTCGTCGATCTCGGCCTGCAGCTCGGACCAGCGCGGCGGCGGCGCGCCGCCGTCGGCAATCGCGTGCTCCAGCGCCGCGAGGCTGTCCTGCAGGGCGCGTGAGAACCCTTCCAAGTTGATCAGCGGCGCGCGCAGATCATGCGAGACGACGTAAAGAAAGTCGTTCAGCTCGCCGTTCTTCGCTTGCAGCTGCTCGCCACGCTGCTCCAACTGCGCGGCGTGCTCGGTGGCGCGACGGTTGGCCGCGGCCGCGCTGCGTGCAAGGGCCCACGCCTCTTCGCGCGAGGCGCGATGATTGCGGCTGAACAGCCAGAACAACCCGAGCGGAAACGCCAAGCCGAGCGTGGCGGTGAGCAGCGTCGAGGCGATCGCCACCGGAGCCGGCATGACGACCTGCGGGAGAACCGGGAAGGCGTGCAGCAGCGCACCGCTGAGCGACGCGACGCAGACCGCGACCGCGAGCCACAGCCATTCCCGCCCTTCCACCACCGGTGCGGCGAGACTGATGGCGATGCAGTACGAGATGAAGCCGACGCCTTCGGCGTTGGCGATCATCGACAGATTGACCGTGCCGCCGATCAGCAGGGCGATCGCGTTGATGGCCGTCGCGGCGCGGACGTTGCCGCGCCGGCATTGCGCATAGGCAAACCAACTGGTGATGCCGAGCACCGCGGCCGGGGTCGTCACCGCGACGGACAGCGAGCCGAGCGTGCCGCTGGCCGCACCGTAGAGCAGGTAGGCCGCGCACCACGCGAGGTCGATGACGCCGAGGCCCCATGAGTACGCTTTGACCAGCTGCAGGAACTGGCGCTGCTCGATGCTCTCGAGCGATTCGGGCGCTCGGTCCGCAACCATCAGGGCGCGCCTCGGCGCTGTGGTCACACCTCGATCGAGCCCCAGGAAGGCCGCCAGCGCTGCCGTTGCCATGCCCAATGCACGGACACAGCACGCGGCATGCCATGCGACGAGGGAGATTCCGCCGCATTCCCGAACGTCGCCGCGCGTCGGCGAGCGTCAATTAGGTAGCGACAAGCGACGTACGGCGTCTCAGCGATGTCTTTATGCGGCATCGCACGGCCGCGTTGGGAAGGCTACGCCGGAGTCGACGAGATCTGCACCAACTCGACCTGCGGTGCGTAGGTGCGCATCTCTTCGAGCGTGTGCAGTTTGTACGGCCGGTCGTAGCAGATGCGCGTGATGCCGGTGTTGATCAGCACCTTGAAGCAGTGAATGCACGGCGTGTGCGTGATGTAGATCGCCGCCTCGCGAATCGCCACACCGTTCTTGGCCGCCTGCGCGATGGCGTTGATCTCGGCGTGGATGGTGCGAAAGCAATTCTCTTCGCTCTCGCCGGTCGGGGTCAGCGACTTGTAGATCAGGCAGCCGACGTCGAGGCAGTGCGGCAAGCCGGCCGGCGATCCGTTGTACCCGGTCGCCAGGATGCTGCGGTCGCGCACGATGACGGCGCCGACTTTGGCGCGCAGGCAGGTCGACCGCTCCGCCACCTGGCGCGTGATGGTGAGGAAGTACTCGTCCCAACTCGGGCGTGCGCTGCTCATAGCGGGACCGATCGTTCGACCGGAGGGCGCAGGAGGGTGTGAACTTCAACTGCGTCCGGCCGCGGAGGAACGAAATGCCGATGTGTGGACAGCGTGATCGGAGCGGGCATGAACGTGAAGACGAATAGCACCAGGGTTGCGATTGCGCCGATCCGCCGGCGCGTGTCCAGCGGCGTCTCCGTGTCGAGCAGCGGCGGATGACGCAAGCCGATCACGCTCATCAAAATCGCCCAGACGAGCCACGACCCGGACCCACTGATCTCTATCGCGATCAACGCCACGATGGTTGCAACGGCCAATAGCAGGTGCCGCGCCGGAGGGAGCAGCGCGCGCAAGACGAAAAACGCGGCCATCACCGGAAGCGCCAGCGGCGTGCCTGCTCCGCTGACCCCGAGAACGACGAGCACCGCCACGATGCCCAGCGAGACCCGGTAGTGCCAGCGCGGGCCCAGCGCTGCGTACAACACATGGCCACCGTCCAACTGCCCGATGGGAAGCAGGTTGAGCATAGTCACGAGCAAGCCGGCCCAGCCGGCTAAGGCGAGCGGATGCAAAAGAATTGTGACATCGCCGCTAGACGAAACCCCAAGCACCAATCGGCTCAGCAAACGAAAGAGCAGAGGCTCGCCAAGGATAAGGCCGGCTCCCGCCTCGGGCCTGGGGTACACTTCCGACAATGACAGCCCGAGAACCAGAACCGGAATCGCTATGGCGATCCCCGCCCATGGCCCCGCGGCGCCGACATCGAAGAGGGCGCGGCGATCGCGTGGCAAGGTCCGCATGCGGATCACTGCGCCGAACGTCCCGAGGAGAAAAAATGGCGGTGCCGGAATGAAATAGGGCAGCGAGGTGGGGACGCGATACAGACGAGCCAGGATGTAGTGGCCGCTCTCGTGGAACAACAATATGGTCATGAGCGCGGCCGCATACGGCAGACCGTCGACCAGATGCGCCGGCTCCGCCAACGGGTTGAAACCTTGATTCAGAGCGCTGGCCAACGCCGTGCTGAGAAACGTCAATAGAAAGAGCACGATGTGCGTACGCACGCCGCCGTCACTCTGGGTCAGGCGCAATCGGTCGTAGCCCGGGTACAGTTCTTCGGGGGCGTACGTCCGCGTACGCAGGCTGATCGGATCGTTCACCAGAGGCTCACTCGCACGCGACGACGACCGGCGCGCCGCGGCCCACCCCCAGGTGCGCTGCCGCGCTGCCGTCGCGCACGGCCACTTCCAGTGTGCCCCAGCTGGAGATCAAGGCGAGGGCCGCGCCAGGAGCGGCATCGGCATAAGTCGCGACGAGAGCGACGGCGGGCATGTCGGCCACCGTAACGGAAACACGTTGGCCGCGGAAGGTGCCGAGCAGGTCGGCGGTGAGGTTGGTCAGTAAGTTGCCGAAGCGGTCGACGTGGATCACTTCGCCGTGCGCAGCAGCGTCGCTGACGCGTGCCTCGGGCAGCGCGAGCTGTCGCAGGCCGGCGCGGCGCGGGCCGACCTCGGTCACGTCGAGCCCGCACGCCAGATGCGCGGCCACCGGCGCGAACACGTCGCGGCCGTGGAAGGTGCGACTGACCGGCTGGCGAAACAACCCGGCGTTCTCCAGGCCGAACACGGCTTGTGCGCCGCCGAGCGCTGCCGCGGCGGGCGCGAGTATCCCGTTGTCGGGGCCGACGAGCAATGCGCGCTCCGTCGCCACCGCGACGGCATCGCGCGCCGAGCCGACGCCGGGATCGACCACCGCGCAGTGGACGCTGCCGAGCGGAAAAAACGGCACCGCGCTGCGCAGGATCAGCGCGCCGACCGCCACTGCTTGCGGTGGAACGTCGTGCGCGAGGTCGACGAAGCACAGGTCGCGGTGCACGCCGAGCGCGACGCCTTTCATGATGCCGACGTAGGCATCGCCGCCGCCGAAGTCGGTGAGCAGCGTGACGATGCCGGGTCGGGACACCGCGCTCATTTCGTCTTGCGCCCGGCGGGCGGCGATTTTCCCTTCGGAGTGTTCTGCAGCAGTTCCACCGTGTCGGTGTTGTCCCAGTCCCTGGCGATCACCAAGGCGGTCTCGCCGTCGCTGTTCTTCGCGTCGGGGTCGGCGCCGGCGGCCAACAGGACTGCGACCGTCCCATCGTGATCGTCGTAGGCAGCCAGCATCAATGGCGTCCAGCCGTCGTTGCGCTTGGCATTCACATCCGCGCCGCGCTTCAGCAGGTGCGCCACGGTCATCGTCTCGCCTTCGCTGGCCGCAGTCATGAGCGCGGTATAGCCCTCGGCGCTTTTCGCATTCACCTTGGCCCCCGCGTCGAGCAGCGTATCCACCACCTCGGCATGGCCTTTCAGTGCTGCGGTCATCAGCGCATCGATCCCCGCCTGGTCGGCGGCGTTGGGATCGGCCCCCTTGCCGAGGAGCAGCGTGACCGCCTCGATGTGGCCATTCCCCGCCGCTCGCACGAGGGCCGTCACACCTTTCTGGTCAGCTTGATCGACTTTCGCACCCGCCGACAGCAACGCTTGCATGGCGGCAACGTGACCTTCCCAGGCCGCCGCCATCAATGGGGTCCACCCAGTCGGGCTGGCGACGTTCGGATCGGCACCCGCGGCGACCAGTTGCTGGATGATCTGGGCATCGCCGTTCTCGGCGGCGCGCAGAATCGCAGTGGCGCCCTTGGGATCGGCCCGTTTCGCATCGGCGCCCTTGGCGAGTAGCGCCGCAACCATCTCTTCGCGCCCATTGTGCGCGGCGTGCATCAGCGGCGTCCAACCGCTGGCGTCGGGGGTGTCGACGGACTCGCCCTGCTTCAGTTGCGTCTCCAACGCGCTCAAATCGCCTTGCGCCGCGGCCTCATGCAGCGGCGGCCGGCTCGGTGCCGTCGACTTGGCCATTGCAACCAGCGTCTGGACGGCGGGAGCGGCGCCGGCAGACATATCGACCGCCGACGGCGGAGGGGTATCGCGCGAGCAACTCGACTGAATGATGATGAGACCTGCGATCACGCCCACACTGAGGCGGCTATACGGCATTGCGCAACATCCTCCCGTTTCGGCTATGTCGGCCGTGATAAATTCCGGCGCTGATCTGTTTCTTTAGAATTGACGCTGACTTACTGACAAGCCTTCGGCTCGATTTTCGCCTCTTTCAAAAGGAAGTTGGTTTACCGAATTCCCTGATTGACTCGGGGTTTTCCCTATGGGACCGTAACGCAAACGTTCGAACGTAAAACTCCACTAGCTAGAGGGGAACACGGATGAAAAGGACACTGGCAGTTGCGTTGGGCTTGGGCCTGTGCGCAAGCGCCGCTTCGGCGGCCGACAACTACGCTTGCTACAAGGCGAAAGACCTCAAGAATCCGCAGTTCGCCGGCACCGTCGCCGACCTGTCGGACGAGATCATCCCGCTGCAGGACAATGCCGAGATCAAGAAGCCGTTCCTGTATTGCGCTCCGAACAGCCTCAATGGCGGCGCGATTTCCGACCCGTCGACGAAGCTCCTCTGCTACAAGATGAAAGGCACCAAGGGAACCGATACGACGCGGACAGTCACCAACGCGTTCGGCACGGTGCAGGTGGGCGTGAAGGCAAAGACCTTCGTCTACTGCGTCCCGGGCACGGCGAGCTGAGCTCTAGCAACGCCCAGTCCCAAAGAAGGCGGTCGGCTGCGGTCGACCGCCTTTTTCATTTCTGCGGACAGAACGTCGCGACATCCGGCAGCTCCATGATCATCGAGCCGTCCGGATTCTTTGTCACCACGGTTCCCGAGACTTCCAATCGGCCGAGCTCGTCCAGCGCGCTCTCGAGGTTGTCGCGCACGACGTCGTCGTCGGGCGATATCTTCAGCGCCGCGCAATAGGCCTGCACCGCTTCGTCGAGCTGGCCGGCTTGATGGTGCGCGACGCCGAGATTGACCAGCGGCCGCAGCTTACCGGGCGATTTTTCCGCCGCGTCGCGCCACAACGACAAGGTGCTCTGCCAGACGAGATTGCGCGCGAAGGTGAGCGCCACCAACGCAGTCAGCACGCCCCACGCCGTCGCCGCCGTCAGGCGCGGCATTCTGCGCCAGACGACGACCACGCCGCTCGCCGCGACCAGCGCGACACCTGCCATCGGCAGGTACAGACGGCGCTCAGCCATTGCGTCTGGCAACGGCATGAGACTGGATTCGACGCTGATCGTCAGCAGACACCACAGCAATCCGAAGCCGACCGGCGGAGCCCGGTGCGCAAGTAAAATTCCGACGACCGCCCAGATGCCGATTGCCACGGCGCCGGCGATGACGGCAGCGGACGCGCTCGTCTGCCAGACCACGTCGTGGTCGACGTTCAACCCCCACGGACGCACGATGAGCAGCAGGTATCGCGGTAGCACCGTGGCTTGCGTGAGAGCGTAGCGACTCACATCGCTCAGCGGCTGCACACGGCCGGCTGGGGACGTCACCGAGACAACCACGTTGCGCAGGAAAACGCCCGGGCTGGGCAACTCGGCGCCGGTCGCACCCGAGAAGATGCCCTTCAACACCATCACTGCGGCCGAGGTGAGCAAGAGGCCGCCAATCCCGACAATCAACGCGCGGCGCGGCGTGCGGCCGACGAAGCACCACTCGGCCAGCAACCACGCCAGCGGCAGTGTGATCGCGTTCTCCTTCGACAGCAACGCGCACCCCGCCAGGACGAGCGCGGCAACGTAGAGGCGCCCCGTGCGGCCCGATCGCCCGTCGCGCACGTCGAGGCGCGCACTGAGAAAGGCGACGACGGACCAGACGTAGAACAGCGTCGCCATCGCTGCCGAACGCTGGATGATGTACGTCACCGCCTCGACCTGCACCGGATGGCAGGCGAACAGCATGGCGGCACTGAGCGCGAAGACGTTGTCGAGCTCGGCCGGCCAGCGCAACGGCGACAGGCCGCGCCGATAGATCACACGCGCCAGCGCGTAGACGCCGGCGGCGGCGCCGAGGTGCACCAGCAGGTTCACGACGTGGTAGCCAAGCGGCTCGGTGCCGTACAGCCAGTAGTCGCCGAGCAGGGTCGCCGAGGGCAGCAGGCGCGAGTTGCCCATCCACTTCAACGCCGCCACCCAATCGCCGCGTTGCAGCGCTTCGTTGTTGGCAATGCGACCGAAGTCGTCGAACTGAAACGGCACCAGGAACGACGAGGTGTACGCGGCCGTACCGGCCGCGCCGAGCACCGCCAGCGCCAGCCAGGGGCGGGACGGCCGTACGCTCACGCAGCGATCCGGTACGAGCTCCCGGCGATCAGCCGTTGCACGTCGCCGCGCCAGTCGCCGACCCAGTGCTCGATGACCGCGTCGGCGGGGCAGCGCCCGCGCTTCACCTGCGCCTCGAGGCGCTCGAGGTAGATCGATTCGTCCTGGCCGGCGGCGTTGTGCTGCGCTTGGCGGCGCAGACCCTCGGCCGCGATCGCGACCAGCTCGCGCGCCGGATCGGCGAGCGTGAAGCGGCCGACGCGGGCGTGCAACGCCTGACGCGGCACCGTGCGCCATAAGTCGAGGCGCTCCTCCCACGACCACTTCTTGACCAGATCCCAGGCTGCTTGCAGGCAATCATCGGTGTAGAAGATGCCCTTGGTCAGCGCGGGCACGGCCAGCATCAGCTCCGGCGCCTGACTGTCGATGCTGCGCAGCTCGATGTAGCCCTTGAGGCGCGTCTGTGGGAACAGCGTCGTGAGATGCGCGTTCCAATCCGCCATCGTCGCCCGGCCGCCGGCGTAGCCGTCGGCGAGATAACTGCGGAAGGTGTGGGCGGTCATGTTGATCCAGGCGCCGTCGCGCACGATGAAGTACATCGGTACGTCCAGCGCCCACTCGACGTAATCTTCGAACCCGGCCGAGGGATTGAACACGAATGGCAGCAACCCGCCGCGCGCGTTGTCGGTGTCGCTCCAGATATGCGCGCGCAGTGAGGCGAAGCCGTTCAGGTCGCCGTCGGACAGCGGCGAGTTGGCGAACATCGCCGTGAGCAGCGGATCGAGCGCCATGCCGAGGCGCATCTTGCGCATCGCATCGGCTTCATCGCCGTAGTCGAGGTTCACCTGGACGGTCGCGGTCTGCGTCATCATGCGCTGACCAAGCGTGCCGACCTTAGCCATGTACGGCCACATGATGCCGTAGCGTTTCTTCGGCACGATCTCGAACTGCGGGACGGTCGTCACCGGCTGCATACCGAGGCCGAGAAACGCGATGTCCAGCTGGTCGCCCAGCGTGACGATCTGATCGATGTGCTCGGCGAACTCCGCCGCGGCGCAGTGCACGCTGTCGCACAGCTCGCCGCTCAGCTCGACCTGCCCGCCCGGCTCCAACGTGATCGAGGCTTTGCGCCCCTTGAGCGCGATCATCCGACCTTCTTCTTCGATCGGCTCCCAGTCGTAGCCGTCGGCGAGGCGCTTCAACAGCATCTCGATGCCGCGCGGCCCGCTGAACGGCACGGCCTGCGCATCGGCCCTTCGCACAGCGACCTTTTCGTACTCGGTGCCGATGCGCCATTGATCGCGCGGCTTGGCGGCCGTGACGAAGGCCTCGATCAGCTGCTCGCGTCGCTCGATCTCCGGCGACACGCCTGCCTGCGGGATGAACTGCGACATAGGGCCCAGGGGGAATGCCGGCGGACTGTAGCCCGGCCTTGTTCAGGTCGGCAACCCCACGGCGGACGACACGCCCGACCGGGCTGCGGGCTTGCCCCGAAGACGCGCGCCCCATAACCCACATCGTGATGGCTTTGGGTGCCCCGGCGCGACGCTTTGCGCTGTTTCTCAGCTTCGTCGTCATCACGGCGGCCGGCGCCATGTTGGTCTTGCATCACGCCCCCCTCACACCCGAGGGAGTGCGCCGGACGATCCTGTCTTGGGGCCCGTTGGCGCCGCTGGCGTATATGGCGGTCGTGGCCATGCGTCCGTTCGTGTTCTTCCCGTCGACGCTGTTGTTCATCGCCGCCGGGCTGGCGTTCGGACCGTGGCTGGGCACGCTCTACGCCGTCATCGGCGGCGTCATTGCCGCCGTGATCACCTTCCAGCTGGCGCGTTCACTCGGGCGCGACTACGTGCAAGCGCGCCTGCCCGCCCGGCTGCAACAGATGCAGGACAGCGAGTGGGGTGCCGGACTGATCTTCTTCCTCAATCTCGTGCCGATCGTTCCGATCACGGCTGTAAACTACGGCGCCGGACTGTCGCGCGTACCGCTGGCGCACTACGCGCTCGCGGTGCTCGGCGGACTGACGCCGCGCGCCTTTGCCTACAGCTTCTTCGGCAATGCGCTGCTCAACGTCCGCTCGCCGCAATTCGCCATCGCGCTGGTCGGGCTGGGCGTGTTGGTCGTCGTGCCGGCCATCTTCCACCGGCGCTGGCTGGCGCGCTGGCAGCGCTAGTGCACTGCCGTCGGGACCGCCTCAGGCAGATTGCCAGTCATCGCCAACGCAGGATTATCGGCAACATGCCGAGGCGGCGTGACGCCGCGACAGCGCCGAGGACGGCACGATGTGTGACGCTATCTCGCGGCGGGGCACTAGGCCGGCTGCGGACCGGCGCCGAGTTGCGCCGCGGCGACGGCGCGTTGCCAGGCAGCGAACCGCGCATCGCGCTCGTCGGCGCTCAGGCGCGGCTCGAACACTCCGCCCGAGCGCCAGGCGCCGCGCACGTCGTCCACACCGCTCCACACGCCGGCGGCCATGCCGGCGAGGTAGGCGGTGCCGAGCGCCGTCGCTTGCACGGTTTCCGGCCGCTCGATCGGCTGTCCGAGCGCATCAGCCAGGCATTGCAGAAACACGTCGTTGGCGGCGACTCCGCCGTCTATGCGCAAGTGCGGCGGCGCCGTGGCGCCGGCATCTTCGAGCAGCGCGGCCAGCGCCTCGCGCGTGCGATAGGCGATGCCTTCGAGCACGGCGCGCACGATGTGCGCACGCGTCGTGCCGCGCGACAGGCCGCCGAGCACGGCGCGGCCGCCTGGATCCATGTAGGGCGTGCCCAGCCCTTGGAACGCGGGCACGGCCCACACGCCACCGCTGTCGGGCACCGATGCGGCGAGCGGTCCGCACTCGGCGGCGTTGGCGATGATGCCGAGCCCGTCGCGCAGCCACTGCACGGCCGCGCCGGCTGTCATCACCGTGCCCTCGAGACCCGTGCGGCGTTGGCCGGCGAGACTCCACAAGATGACCGGATAGGCGCCGTGCTGCGACAACACGGGATACTCGCCGGTGTTGACGTCGACCATGGCCGAGGTGCCGAACGTGATCTTCGCCGCGCCCAGATCGGTGCACAGCTCGCCGAACATCGCCGCTTGCTGATCACCGGCGACACCGGCGATCGGCACCGCCGCGCCGAAGATGGTCGCGTCGGTCTGCCCGCACACGCCGCTCGAATCGACAATGCGCGGCAACAGCGCGTCGGGAATCGCCAGCGCGCCGATCACCGAGGCATCCCAGGCGCCGCCGAGATAGTCGTAGAGCCCGGTGCACGAGGCATTCGAATGATCGGTGGCATGCACGCGCCCGCCGCTCAGCTGCCATAGGAGCCACGTGTCGAGCGTGCCGAAGCACAGCTCGCCGGCTGCGGCGCGCCGCTCGGCGCCGCGCTCGCGCAGAATCCATTCGAGCTTGGTCGCCGAGCACAGCGCGTTGGTGAAGATGCCCTGCTCGAGCAGCTCGGTCACGCGTGCCACGGTGCGCGTGTCCTGCCAGCTGATCGCCGGATAAAGCGGCAAGCCGCTGCTGCGCTCCCACACCACAGTCGTGGCGCGCTGCACCGCGACCCCAACGGCCGCGAGATCGCCCGGCGCGACGCGCGCCGCCGTCAACGCGTCGGCGACGACCCGTTGCGTCGCCGCCCAGATGTGGAGCGGGTCCTGCTCCATCCAACCGGAGCGCGGAAACGCGGCTACGATCTCCTCGTAGGCCGCGCCGCGCAGCACGCTGTTCTCGTCGAACACCATGGCGCGGACGCCGGTGGTGCCTTCGTCGATGGCCAGTACGAACGGCATCAGGAATTCACCACGCAGGCACGGAGACACGGAGCAGACGAAGACAGCGATGTCTCAGATTTTCCTCTTCGTGTCGCTGCGTCTCTGTGGCGAAGCGCTTCATGCTTCCGGCAGCAGCACGCCGGGGTTCATGATGCCATTCGGATCGAGCGCGCGCTTGACGGCGCGCAGCAGGTCGAGCGCGCTGCCGTGCTCGGCCGCCATCCACGGCGCGCGCAACCGGCCAATGCCGTGGTGATGACAGATCGTCCCGCCGGCGCGCAGCGTCGCCTCCATCGCCTGCTTCCAGCACTCCAAGTAGGTCGGCTCGGCGTCCGCGGCGTCCTCTGGCTTGGCGACGAAGGTGAAGTAGATGTTCGTGCCTTGCGCGTAGGCGTGCGAGGTGTGGCCGGAGATGACGATGAGGTTCCTCACCGTCCGCATGGCGGCGGTGACCTCGGCGTACAGCGCGTGGATGCGATCCCACTCGGTCGCGACTTCGATGGTGTCGAGCACGAAGCCGCGCTCGACGAACGACATCAGCGAGGGCACGTTGTTGCGCTCGCCCAACCAGTGCTGCACCGGCGCTTCGCCAACCGCTTCCCCACCATGCGCCATGCAGGCGTGCATGCACGCCTCGGCTTCGGCAGCGGTGAGCGAAGACGGCCCTTCGGTGAGGATGAGCAAGAAACACCGATCCTCTTGCTGCCATTGACCGAAATGCCGCCCGGTTTCCTGCGTGTCATAGAGACGCAGCACCGGCGGTCGCCAGCCGGCGCGGGTGATGTCGCGAATCGCCTCGAGCCCGGTGTCGAAGTCGGAGAATGCATACGTCATCAGTCGGCGGCTCTCAGGCAGCGGATAAATCTTCAGCGTCGCCTCGGTAACGATGCCGGCCGTGCCTTCGGCGCCGAGGAAGAGATGGCGCGGATCGGGACCGGCGGAGCGGCGCGGCGTCGACTTGATGCGCACGACGCGCCCATCGGCCATCACCGCCTCGAGGCCGAGCAGCATGTCTTCGATCGAACCGTAGCGCGTCGAATACTGGCCCGCGGCGCGCGTTGCGACCCAGCCGCCGACGGTCGACAGCGCTATCGACTGCGGCCAGTGTCCCATCGAATAGCCGCGCGCCTGCAGCGCCTCCTCGAAGCGATGGCCGTACATGCCGGCCTGCACGCGCACTTGCAGCGCCGTCTCGTTGAGCTCGAGGATTTGATCGAGGCAGCGCAGATCGACGACAATCGTCTCGCCGTCCGGCAACACGCCGCCGCCGACGCCCGAGCCGCCGCCGAAGGGCACGACGGCGATGCGGCGCTCGTTGGCGTAGCGCAGCACGGTGGCGACGTCTTCGGTCGACGTCGGTTGCACGACACACGCCGGCCGCGTCGTCAGACGGCCCTGATGGATGCGCAGCAGCGCCAGCGGCCAAGTGTCGTGCGCGTGCTCGGCGAGGGTCGCGTCGTCCCAGCGCAGGCGCTCCGCGCCGAGCCCGCGCAACAGATCGTCGCGCAGCCGCTGCGCGCCGTCAGCCATGCGCGACCTTCGCCGCGACCGTATCGTCAGCCGTGAACGTGCGCAGATGATCGGCCAACCCGCGATAGCGCGCCAGCTCGTCCTGGCGTCGCGCCGCGTCCCAGCCCAACAAGCCGGCCATGCTGTGCGCCACGCCCTCCGCCACCGAGAGACCGATGTTCGGATCCCACAACAATAGGCGGCTGCGCCGTTCCAATACGTCTTCGAGCGTCAACGCCATCTCCTCGCGCACGGCATACTCGACCTCGGCGCGCGTCAGCGGCAGCGCCAAATCGAAGCGCTCGCCCAACACCGGATCGGCGCCGATCGCGTCGACCATGCGCTCGGCGTGGCTGCCATAGAGCGTCACCAGACGCTCGACGACGTCCGCCCCGACGCGCGGCCAGCGCAACGCCAACGTGGCGGCAAACGCCGCCACGTCATCGCCGGTCTCGCCGCTGCCCAGCACCACGCTCTCGCTGGCACCGCGGCGCGGCGGCAACGTCATCCCCTGCTGCTGCAGTCGCTCGGCGACCAGATCGACGACGCGCTCGGCCATGCGCCGGAACGTGGTCAGCTTGCCGCCGGCGACCGAGATGAGCCCGTTGCCGGCGATCATCACTTCGTCCTTGCGCGACAGCTCGGACGGCTTCTTGCCGTCCTGCGCCAACAATGGCCGCAGCCCGGCCCAGCCGTTGACCAAATCGTCCGGCGTCAATTCGGGTTCGACCGCGAACGTTCGGTTTGCCGCATCGAGCAGATACCGCACATCGTCGAGCGTGACGTACGGGTAGTCTTCCGGCTTATCGTAAAAGGTGTCGGTGGTGCCGAGATAGGTGACACCACCGCGCGGGATGGCGAAGACGCCGCGCTTGTCGCGCGCATTCATCACCACGATGCGCGACAGGCCGATGCGCTCGCTGCGCACGCCGAGGTGAACGCCCTTGGTGAGGCGCAAACGCGGCTTGTCGTCCGGTTCGCTGAGCAGGCGCACCGCGTCGACCCACGGTCCGGCCGCATTGACGATGGTCTTGCCCCTGACTTCGAAGCTGTCGCCGGTCCAATGATCGCGCACCACCACGCCGCTGGCGCGCGTGCCGTCGAACAGAAACTGCTCGACGGCGCAGTAGTTGGCCATTACCGCGCCGAGCGCCACCGCGGCCTTGGCGACCTCGATCACCAGCCGCGCATCGTCCGTCAGGTACTCATAGTAGAGCCCGGCGGCGTAGAGCTGCTCGCTCTTCAGGCGCGGTTCCAGAGCCAGCGCCTCGTCGCGGCTCAGCATGCGATGCCGCTCTTCGTCGGAGATGCTCGCCAGCCGATCGTAGGTCCACAGCCCGGCGCTCATCTTGGCGTAGGACGCGCGGCTGTAGATTGGGAACAGCATCTGCACGGGCCGCGCCAGATGCGGCGCCAGCTTGCGCACCGCATAGCGCTCGGTAGCCGCCTCGCGCACCAGGCCGACGTCGCCCTGCTGCAGGTAGCGCAAGCCGCCGTGGATCAGCTTCGACGAGCGCGAGCTGGTGCCGCTGGCGAAGTCGCGCCGCTCCAACAGCGCCACCGACAACCCGCGCAGCGCCGCATCGCGCGCCACGCCGGCGCCCGTAATGCCGCCGCCGATGACGATGAGATCGAAGCTTCCGTCCGCCAGGGTGCGCAGGTTGTTGGCGCGAGTCCGGTAGGAGAATTCGAGCGGGCGCGACATGACGATCCTGGGCACTGTCTCACCGCCCGAAAGGGGAAGTCAACGCGCGCCGGCGTGTGCCGCCTTGACGCCGGCCACGCGGCGGCGTTTCATCCGCCGAATGCGGCTCGAGGCGATTCTGTTCGACTACGGTGGCACGCTCGATGGGGCGGCGAGCCATTGGCTGAATCGCTTCGTCGAGATCTATGCCGACGTCGGCGTGGCGATGCCGATCGAGCAGCTCAAGCCGGCCTTCTACGCGGCCGACGAAGCGGCGTACGCCGACCGACGCGTCGCCGAGATGTCACTCGGCGAGCTCATGGACTTTCACGTCAATGTGCAGGTGCGCCGCCTCGGCATCGACGACGCCGGCCTGCGGCGCCGGCTGGTCGACACCTTCGTCTCGCGCTCGTACGCCGAGCTGGCCGCCAGCCGCGTGGTGCTTGAAGAACTGGCGGCGCGCTATCGGCTGGGCGTGGTTTCGAACTTCTACGGCAACGTCGGCCGCATCCTGACCGACGCGGGTTTCGCGCCTTTGTTGAGCGTCATCGCCGATTCGAACCGGGTCGGGGCGATGAAGCCCGATCGGCGGATCTTCGACCACGCCTTAGCGGCGCTGGGCAGCACGCCGGACACGACGATGCACGTCGGCGACTCGCACGAGCGCGACGTCCGAGCTGCCCGCTCCCTCGGCCTGCGCACCGCCTGGCTGGTGCCGGCCGAGCCCCGGGTCGACGCAGACCCGGATGCCGACCTGGTGCTCACCTCGCTTGGCCAGCTGCGCGAGGCGCTGCAGCACGGCGAAGCCGAGTAATGGGAGCTCGTCACTGCGCGGCGCTGCCGCGCCGCCGCTCGGTATCGCCTGGTCGCGCCACATGAAGGCTGGAATCATCGCCGCCGGCACCGGCGAGCGCCTGCTCGCCGCCGGCATTCAAACGCCGAAGCCGCTGGTCGACGTGGCGGGAAAGGCGCTCGTCGATCACGTGCTCGATGCCGTACACGGCGCCGGCATCGCCTCGGCAGCGTGCATCTTCAACGCCGAGCCGCCGGCCGACGCGGTCGCGACGCATTGCCGCGCGCGCACCAGCGGTCCGCAGCTGACCATCGTGCGCAAGACGACGCCGAGCTCGATGGAAAGCCTGTTCACCTTGGCGCCGCATCTGCGCGACGATCGCTTTTTGCTGCTCACCGTCGACGCGGTGTTTCCGCCCGCCGTGCTGCGCGACTTTCTCGCCGCCGCGCAACGACATCCGGCCGCCGACGTCGTGCTCGCCGTCACCGATCACATCGACGACGAGAAGCCGCTCTACACCGCGCTCGACGGTTCCGGACGCGTTACCGCGCTCGGCGACGCCGCGCGCGGCAGCGTCTGGATCACCGCCGGCTTCTATCTCTTCCAGCCGCGCATCTTCGTCGAGATCGACGCCGCGCGCGCCGCGCAGTTCACCGCCCTGCGCCAGTTCCTCGCCCACCTGCTGGCACGCGGCTACGCGGTGCACGCGGCACCGATCGGCAAGACCGTCGATGTCGATCGCCCGCAGGACATCGCCGTCGCCGACGCCTTCGCTCGCCAGTTCACCGCATGACGCAATGACGGATTTCCTCGGCATCGCGCGCGAGCGCGTCTACTCGCCCGGCAAAGTCGAGGACGACCGCGCCATTCTCGACGCCGTCGCGACCCGCCTCGCCGCCGACGCGCGCGTCGCCGTGATCAGTGCCGACGATCCGTTGCCAGCCGACTCGCCCGCGCCGCTCGTTTTCGCCATGTGCCAAGGACCGGCAGCACTCGACAGGCTGCGCACTTGGGAAGGCGCCGGCGTGCGCGTCATCAACTCCGTCGCCGGCATCGAGAACGCGCACCGCCGCCGCATGTTGGCTGCCTTCGCGCGCGACGCCGTGCCGCATCCGCAGAGCGCCATCGTCGCCACCGGCGACGGCGTCGCGCTGCCGGCATGGGTCGACGAGGGGGCGTGGTTGAAACGCGGCGACGTGCACGCCACCGAGCCCGACGACGTGATGCGCGTCGCGAATCGGACCGCGGCGCGCGCCGGCCTGGCGCGCTTCGCGCAGCGCGGCATCAGCGCGGCCTGTGTCCAGCGCCACATCGAGGGCGATGTCATCAAGTTCTACGCGGTGCGCGAGCGCGGCTTTTTTGCCGCCTTCGGCGCCGACGGCGCGCCGCCGCGGCTCGACGTCGCGACGCGGGACGCGATGCAGCGCGCCGCCGAAGCGGCCGCAGCAGCGCTGCAGCTAGAAGTTTTCGGCGGCGATTGCGTTCGCGATCACGACGGCGGCTTATGGATAATTGACTTGAATGACTGGCCCAGTTACGGTCGCTGCCGTTTTCCAGCCAGCGAGGCGATCGCCTCGTACGTTCGACAAGCGAGGCCTTCTTGAACACCCTCCACCGCGCGGAGACGCGCGCCGATTCCGTCCCGGGTCCCACTTCGCGCGCGACCTACGCGGCCGAGCAGGCCTACTTGGCCCCCGGCCTGCAGCGCATCGCCCAGCTCTCCGAACTGACGATCGCGCGCGGCCGCGGCTGCACGTTGATCGACACCGACGGCAACGAGTTTCTCGACTTCTTCGCCGGCGTCGCGGTGGCCAGCCTGGGCCATTCGCATCCGACCTACGTCAAAGCGCTGCAGGAGCAGCTGGAGAAATGCGTCGTCGGCAGCTTCACCAGCCAGCCGCGCTTGACGCTGCTCGAGTTGCTGGCGCGCCTCGCTCCGGGCGATCTCGCGCGCACGCAGCTGTACAGCGGCGGCGCCGAAGCGGTGGAAGCGGCGCTGCGCCTGGCCAAGGCGCACACCAAGAAGTTCGAGGTGGTCGGATTCTGGGGCGGCTTCCACGGCAAGACCGCCGGCGTCATGGGCCTGATCGGCGACAGCTGGAAGCAGAAGTGGGGCCCGCTGCCGACCGGCACACATCAGGTGCCGTATGCGGACTGCTATCGGTGCCCGTTCAAGCTCAGCTACCCGGACTGCGGCCTGGCCTGTGTCGAATTTGCGCGCAAGCAGCTCGACGTCAGCAGCGCCGGAGCCATCGCCGCGTTCATCATCGAGCCGATGCAGGGCACGGCCGGGAACATCGTGCCGCCGCCGGACTTTCTGCCCGCCGTGCAATCCCTGGCGAAGGAATATGACGCTCTGCTGATCGCCGACGAGATGATCACCGGCTTTGGCCGCACCGGCAAGATGTTCGGCGTAGAGCACACCGGCACCGAGCCCGACGTGATGACGATCGGCAAAGGCTTCGGCAACGGCTTTCCGGTCACCGGACTGATCTCGACCGACACCATCACCTCGGCGCTGCCGTTCGCCAAGCCGAGCTCGTCCTCGTCGAGCTACGGCGGCAATCCGCTCGCCGCCAGCGCGGCCCTCGCTACCGTGCAGACCATCGTCGACGACAATCTGGCCGACAATGCGGCGCGCGTCGGCGCGGTGCTGCTCGACGGCCTGCGACGGCTGCAAGAGAAATACGAGTTCATCGGCGACGTGCGCGGCACCGGGCTGCTCATCGGCATGGATCTGGTCTCCGATCGGCGCACCAAGGAACCGCTGAAGAGCGCGGTCACCGAATCCATCTTCCTCGGCGCGCTGCGCCGCGGGCTGCTGCTGATGGGCTACTTCTCGCGCGTGCGCATCAATCCGCCGCTGGTGTTGACCGAGCGCGAAGCGCGCGACGGAGTCGCCATCCTCGACGAGGTGTTTGCCGACCTCGAGCGCGACGGCCGCTGGAAGGCATGAGGCAACGCCGCACCGCGCTGTTGGGCTTCGGGCACGTCGCCGAGCACGGGCATCTTCCGGCCTGGCTGGCGCGCCCGGACTTCGCCCTCGTCGCGGTGGCCGAGCCCGATGCGGCGCGGCGCGCCGCGGCGCAGGCGAGCCTACCGCAAGCATGCATCTATCGAGATGCGGATTCGCTGTTCGCCGCCGAGACGATCGACGCGGTCGACATCGCCGCGCCGCCCGCGCTGCACGCACCGCTGGCGGCGGCGGCGGCGCGCGCCGGCGCGCACATCCTGTGCGAGAAGCCGCTCGCCACGTCGCTCGACGACTACCGCACCATGCGCGACGCGGCGCGGGCGGCCGGCGTCGTGCTGTACACGGTGCACAACTGGAAACATTCGGAGCAGTTCACGCAGCTGGCGGCGCTGCTCGGCGAAGGGGCGGTCGGCCGCCCGCAGCACATTCGCCTGCAGACGATCCGCAACGGTCGCGCCGCCAGCGTCGGCAACGAGTGGCGCGGCGACGCCGCGATGGCCGGCGGCGGTATTCTCGTCGACCACGGCTGGCACGCGCTCTATCTGTTGCTCGGTCTAGCCGGCGAGCGCCCGCTGCGCATCGCGGCGACGGTCGAGCGGCGCCGCTACACCACCGCCAGCGTCGAGGACAGCGCCGATTGCCGCATCGAGTTCCCGTCGCTGCACGGCGAGATCAGCCTCACCTGGGCCGGCGACACGCGCTCGACGCAATGGCTCGTGCAAGGCACGGATGGCCGCGTCGTGCTGGCCGACGACCGCGGTGACGTCGAGCGCCATGGCGCGCGGCGCGCGCTGCGCTTCACCGGCTCGCTGTCGGTCGGATCGCATCATCCGGATTGGTTCAACGCCGTCATCGACGACTTCGTCGCCGAGATCGAGCAGCCGGCCCAGCGCGGGCGCAATTTGGCGGAAGCGGAGTCTTGCGCACTGCTCACCGTCCTCGCCTACGCCTCCAGCGCGCGCGGCGGTGTAGCGTTGGCCGTGCCGCAGCACGTGTCCGACCTGGCGGGCGCCGTCGCCTGAGCGGCGGGGCGGGAGATGCGATGCCGTCGACACGCCGCGCTGCGCCGACGTGGATCGCCTGCGAGACGCGCGTCGGACCGGCAATCCCGTCGGACGCGCCCCGCGCAGCCTGAGGACAGGACCGCCAACGCATGGACACGCCGACGATGAGTTGTACCGCAATCATCTTGCCGCCGTCGGCAATGAGCTTTCACACCATCGCCGGATTGCCATTGCTGCAGCGCACCGCCCTGAGCGCGTTGCGCGGCGGGTTTGATGGCGTGGTGGCGTTGATCGACGGCGACGATACGCAGCTGCGCCGCGTCCTCGCCGCCGATCCGCGCACCGCGTTGATTCCGATCGTGCGCGATCTCGCCGGCAGCGGGCTGACGAGCGAGCGCCTGGCGCTGATTCCGTCCGATTGCGTCGTCACCGCCGACACGCTGGCGGCCGTGCGCACCACGGCGGCCGGCGCCGCGCCGCTGTTGTTCGCGGCCAGCGACGACGCGGCCCACGGCATCGTGCTGGGCGCACGCGAGGCGCTGCAGAACGGCACCCGCGCAGCGGCAATCGCCGCCGCACGCCGCGTCGCCTTCACCGGCGGGCTGTGCGTACCGGTGCGCGATGCCGCGTCGGCGGAAGCCGCCGAGCGCGCGCTGCTCGGCACGCTCGGCTCGCCGAGCGACGGACCGATCGCGCGCTTCGACCGCGCCATCTCGACGCGCATTAGCCGCCACCTGGTTCGCACGCCGCTGCGGCCGAATCACATCACGACCATCGGCACCTTGATCGGCTTCACCGGTGCTTGGGCGCTCGCGCAGGGCGGCTACGCGTGGGGCGTGCTCGGAACGCTGCTGTTTTGGGTCGCCGTGATCGTCGACGGCTGCGACGGCGAAGTGGCGCGGCTGAAGTTCCAGGAGTCGCGCGCCGGGTATTTGTACGACATCACCACCGACAATCTGGTGCACGCGGCGATCTTTCTCGGGCTCGGGGTCGGGCTCTATCGCGTCGACCCGACGCAGCCGTTCGTCGGCCTCGGCATCCTCCTGGTCGGCGGGCTGATCGCTGCAACGGTGGCGACGATGACGCTGCTCGTGCCCGAGCCGCCGTCCGATCAGCCGCCGCCGCGCTCGGCGCGCGGCCGCTGGCGCCAGCGATTACTGCGCGGTTTCGAAGCGCTGATGAACCGCGACTTCGCCTACGGCCTGCTCGCGTTGGCACTGATCGGGCGGCTGCAGTGGTTCCTCTGGGGAGCGGCATTCGGCACGTACGTCTATGCCGGCGCCCTGGTGCTCGTGTATCGCTGGCGCGATGCAGACTGATTCCCGCCGGCGCGGCACGGGCACACGATAGCGAACGCATGTCGGACGCATTGTCGATTGCCGATGCGCCGCCCCCGGCGGCGCATACGAGCTGGATGCGCTGGGTCGAGCGCGGCCTGCTCCTCGCGGGCATCATGCTGTTCGTCCTGCTGGTGCGGCGCATGGGCGCCGCGCATGTGTGGGACAACCTGCGCCAGATCGGCTGGGGCTTTGTGCTCGTGCTGGCGCAGGAGTTCGTCTCGTTCAACTTGAACACGCTCGGCTGGTCATTCGCCTTCCCACCCGATCGGCCGCGGCCGCACTTCCTGCACCTGCTCGCAGCGCGTCTGTCCGGCGAGGCGATCAACAACCTCACACCGACCGCAACGATGGGCGGCGAGGTGGTGCGCGGCCGCATGATCGCCGATCAGTGCGATCGCCACACCGCCTGGGCGTCGGTGGCGGTTGCCAAGCTGAGCCAAACGTTTGCGCAGATGACGTTCGTGTTCCTCGGCTTGATCTTCATCGTACGCGACGTCGCATTGCCGGAAGGCTTCCGCAGCGGTCTGTTCATCGGCCTCGGCATCCTGACCACCGGCCTGCTGACCGGCATAGCCATGCAGCGGCGCGGGCTGTTCGGTGTGGCGACGCGCCTCGGCGCACGCGTCGGCCTGCACCTGCCGCCCGCGCTGCACGCACAGATCGACCGCCTCGATGCGGAGATCGCCCGCATCTACGCCGCGCCGAAGGCGTTTGCCGGCTCGGTCGCCGGCTTTTTCGGCGGCTGGTGCATGGGCGCCGTCGAGGTCTTCATCGTCATGACGTGTCTCGGCATGGCGCCGACCTGGACGACGGCGCTGACGGTCGAGATCTTGTCGGTCGCCATCGATGCGCTGCTGTTCTTCGTGCCGGCAAAAGCCGGCGTGCAGGAAGGCGGCAAGGCGCTGATCTTCGGCTTTCTCGGCCTCGATCCGACGAAGGGATTGGTGCTCGGCATCGTGCGCCGCCTGCGCGAGCTGACGTGGTCGATGGTGGGCCTGATCGTGTTGGCGCGCCATCAGGCGCGCCAGCGCGCCAACGACGTGTGACCGCCGCGCGCCGCCTGATCGTCGCGGCGGACGACTTCGGCATGTCGGCCGGCGTCAACGCCGGCATCCTGCGCGCCCATCGCGAGGGGGTGCTGACCGAGACGAGCCTGATGGTCAACGGCGCGGCCTTCGACGACGCGGTGGCGCGCGCGCGTGCGACGCCGTCGCTGAGCGTCGGGCTGCACCTGATGCTCGTGCAAGGCCGCTGCGCCGCGCCGCCGCATGCGATTCCGCTATTGGTCGACGCCGCGGGCTATTTCGGCAATGCGCCGATTTGGGCCGGCGTGCGCTACTTCTTCACGCCCGGTGTGCGCGCGCAGTTGCGTCGCGAGATCAGCGCGCAGCTCGACAAGTTTCTGGCCAGCGGTTTGCCGCTGTCGCATGTCGACGGCCACGTCACCATTCACATGCATCCGGTGGTCATCGGCATTCTGTGCGACGTGGCGGCGCAGTACGGCATTCGCGCCGTGCGCCTGCCGCGCGACCCGCTCGGAGCGGCGCTGGCGTGGGATCGCCGCCACGCGCTGCGCAAGATCTTCGAAGCCGGCGCCTTCGGCCGCTTGGCGCGTTACGCGTTGCCGCGTCTGCGGCGCGCCGGCTTGCGCTTCCCCGATCGCATGTACGGCATGCACCAGACCGGCCACGTCACCGAGGCGTACCTGCTGCACGTGATCGCGTCGCTGCCGCCCGGCATCAGCGAGGTCTACGGCCATCCGGCAGAGCTCGACGACGAGGCGCGGCGCTGGCGCCCCGCCGACTATGCCAGCGACGCCGAGCTGGCCGCACTGTGCAGCCCGCGCGTCGGCGCCGCGCTGCGCGCCGCCGGCATCGAGCTCATCTCGTATCGCGACCTCGGCACCCAGCGCGGAGATCCACAGATGGACACAGAGAAAGGCGGATAAATCCCGAGGCTGCCAGTGCGCAGGACACATCGCGGGCCCATGGCAACGGGTTCGGGGTTACGGAAACAGGTCCTTCAGAAAGTCGGGATCATTCGGTCGGAAGCTGCGGAGCGAAGATCAAATACCGTCGCTTGCCTTGAGCGCCACACTTGCATCACAAGCCGACGGCATCGGTTCTTATCCGCCTTTCTCTGTGTTCATCTGTCTTGTCCTTATTCAGGTTTCGCTGGATCGAACTCGAACGACAGCTTGTACTTCTTGGCGTCGTTACAGGGCTTGCAGGCGGGGACGAGGTTGCCCTTGGTCGAGCGGCCGCCGCGAACGATCGGGACGAGATGGTCCATGGTCAGCGCTTTCGCGCCGACCTGTGCACCGCAGTAGTGGCACACGCCCGGCGCGCGCCGCCGCTGCCACCACGGCGTAGCGCGCAGCTCGCGCGCCTTGGCGCGCTCGCGCTTGATGCTGGCGTCGTCGACCTCGACCAGAAACCCGTCGTCGGACATGCGCCGGAGGCTAGAGTCGTGGCGCGATGCCCGCAAGCCACGTCTGCGGGCTCAGCTCGAGGACGTGCGATCGCCGCGCGCGCGCCGCGCCAAGACCGTGCCGACGTAGACGTAGTCCAGATCGAGCGAGGTCAGCGCGCGGTCGTCGCGCCGCAATACCACGTCGGTGATTTCGGCGATGAACAACGAGTGGTCGCCGGCCCGGTGCTGCGCGACGACGCGGCATTCGAGGCAGACCATGGCATCGCGCAGGTAGGGCAGTCCGAGCGGCGACGTATCGCACGCGATCCCGGCCAGATTGTCCGGTCGGCGTGAGGCGGCGGAATAAAAATACTCCTCCAGCGCCGTGCCACGCGCCCCGACGACGTTGAGCGCGAAGTCGCCGCTGGCGGCGACGAGCGCGTGCGTCGCGTGCCCGACATCCACCGCCGCCATGAGAAGCGGCGGCGTACCCGACACTTGCGTCACCCACGACGACGACATGCCATGGCGCGTCGCGGCGTCGCGCGCCGTCAGCACATAGATACCGGTCGTCAGCTGTGCCAACGCCGCATACACGTGGTCGGCGTCTGCCGTCATGCGCTCACGAACGGCAGCGCTTCCCTGCGGTCACCAGCGCATCGCGCGTGCGCGCCAGCGATTCTGGCGAGTCACCGCCGACCGGAAAGGGGGACGCGAGGAAATCGGTGACGCCGATCGCGTGCAGCGCGGCAATCTGCTCGCCGACCGCCGACTCGTCGCCGACCATGGCGACGTCGGACGGCCCTTCGGCGCCTTCGCGATCGAGCATGGCGCGATACGACGGCAGACCGCCGTAAACCTGGAAGATGCGCGCTGCGGCCTCGCGCGCCGCCGCGACGTCGGTGGTCACCGCAACCGGCAGGCCGACCACGACACGTGGCTTCGGCCGGCCGGCAGCCGCCGCGTCGTTGATGCGCGGAATGGTATGCTCGCGCAGCGTCTTCGGTCCGGTCATCCAGGTGATCGTTCCGTCGGCGACCGCGCCGGCCAGCGCGAGCATCTTCGGCGCCAGCGCCGCGATGAGAATCGGGCAACGCGTCGCGCCCGGCACCGTGAGGTTGGCGTTGACGCGAAACTCACTGCCGGAGTGACTCACACTGCCGTTGCGAATCAGCGGCGCCAGAACCTCGAGGTATTCGCGCATGTGCGAGTACGACTTGGCGTACGAGAGACCGAACATCATCTCGATCACCATCTGATGCGAAAGCCCGATACCGAGCGTGAAGCGCCCCTCGCAGGCCGCCTGCGCGGTGAGCGCTTGCTGCGCCATGGCGAACGGATGGCGCGGGTACGTCGGCACTACCGCCGTGCCGAGCTCCAGATCGGTGGTGACGCGACCGCACAACGCCGCCGCCATGATGGCGTCGACACCAAAAATGTTGGCGAACCAACCGCTGGCGAAGCCATCGCGCTCGGCCTGCTCGGCCTGCGCCAACAGCCCGTCGATGCCTGGCCGATCGTTGCTGATCTCGCCGATGCCGATACCGATACGCATGGGTCTCTCCTCCGAAAGGGATCAGGAGTCGGGTTTCGGGTGTCCGCTCAAGCGTTCCGGGTCGCGACGTTCGGAAATTGCGACTGACACCCGCTACCCGACACCTACTGCTTGCCCGGCGTCGCGCCGGCGAGCTCGATGCTCGCCAGCAAATAGTCATCGCGCTGATAACGGCCCAGCATCTGCAGCGTGCTGCCCGGCGGTGCGGTCTGGAAGGTCTTCAGCTGGTGCTTGTCGCCACGCAGCAGCAATTGCTCGGGATGGAGCTCGGACCGATTGAACAGGCTCATGCCTTCGACTTGCGCCGTCTGGGCGCGCAGCACGCCGAAGTTTCGCACCGTCTTGCCGGCGCGGATCTTGATCGTGCCGAGCGTCTTGGCGTCGGCCGGTGGATCGACGATGCCGTTCAAGCGCAGATCCGCCCCGAGCCCGAACACGTTGCGTTGAGCCTGCGCCGTACCGACCTGCAGCAGACCGACCAGCACGATCGACAGAAAGAGCGCCGACATGCGGACGCGACGGCGCGGCGACGGTTGTCGGGACATAGCCCTCCAGTTCGTGCGGACGACGTCGGTCGTGTGGGCTCCGCCGGGCAGAGACATCGTGACCCTCAGATACGTCAGGGCGGATCGCAGCGAAAGCGCACGCGATCGTAATCCATGCGCGTCGGCGAGCTGACGCGCATACGGATGTCGGAAAATCCCGGCTGGTCGGCGCGCGGTCGCTCTACGACGAACGGCACGCTGAGGCTGCACGTGCTCTCGCCGCCGAACGGAATATCCGGCAGCGCAAAGGCCAGCTCATCGACGTTTTGGCGCGCGATCGTCCCGGCCGGGGCATTGATCGGCGGATCGAAGATCGCCAGCGATTCGATCACCTCGTCCGTCGAGCAGGCGCGCAGCAGCGGGTCGCGCATGTTGAGGCAGAGCGACACCCCGAAGGTGCAGCGACCGGGGATGTCGTCGCCGTCGCACAGCGGATCATTGTCGCGACAGACGGCGAGCGCCGAAGCGCCGCCACGCACCGATTCGGGGGGAATGATGCTCAGCTCGAGCAGACAGTCGGTGGCGCGGCTGCCGCCGCCGCGCACCAGCTCCGGCGCGCGCATCGCGCCACGCAACGCGGCGAAGGCGTCGATGCGCGGCGTGGCGACGTCGCGGCTCGGATCGCCGACCATCACTCCGCTGCCGGTCAGCAGTGATTGGACGGCGTCGGCAGTGAGCCCGGGCCGCGCCGAGATCAGCAATGCCGCCGTGCCGGCGGCATGCGGCGTCGCCATGGACGTGCCGGACAGTTCCGAGGTCCCGCCGCCGACGCCGTCGGAAATGATGTCGACGCCGGGCGCCAGCAGGTCGAGCATCGCGCTGCGGTTGGTGAAGTCGGCCAGGTAGTCGCCCGCGTCGACCGCCCCGACCGCGACGGCACGGCCGACGCATGCCGGCGCGCTCATCGCGTCGTCGCTGCCGTCGTTGCCGCTGGCGGCGAACACCAGGGCACCGCGCTGCCAGAGTTGTTCGATCGCGTTGCCGAGCAGCCGGTTCGCGGCGCAGCCGTCGCCGGAGCAGTGGGTGCAATCGCCGCGGAACAGATCCTTGCTGACCAGGCTCATATTCACCACGCGCACGTCCGGATGATCGGTGAGAATCCAATCGAGCGCTGCTATCCAATCGGAGAGAAATCCGTGACTGTTGTCATCGAGCGCCCGCACCGCCACCAGCTGCGCCCCCGGCGCAACGCCGCGCGGCGCGATCAAGCCGCGCGACAGTGCGATGCCGGCGACGTGCGGGCCGTGCTCGGCGCTACTCGCGGCGCTGCCTGGGCCGCTCGCCTGCTTGCTGCCATCCCGGCAGCAGGCGCGACGTGCCACCCCGAACAATGTGCCGGCGCGGCAGAAGCACGCTTCGTCCACCAGCGCCCCGGCGATGTCGGGATGCGACTCCTCGACGCCGGTATCGATCACGGCGATCGTCACGCCGGCTCCGGTGACATCGCGCGCCTGGACGCGGTCGGCGCGTATATGCGCGATGCTGGGATCGGCGGCGGCGAATCCGACGGGATCGAGGTCGACGTCGACATCGCCGCGCGCCGCCAGATGTTGCAAGGCCGCGAGCGTGGCGCGCCCGCTGAAACCGGCCAGGCTCGTATAGACATGCTCGGCGACCAGCCCATCGGCCGCCATATCGGTCACCAACGCGTCCCGTGCACGCATGGTCGCAGCATCAGACGCGCGCAACGCCACGATGACCGCCGCCGCGCCGTCGCGCGCGGCGCGCGCCAGCGCGGCGGAGCTGACCACTTGTGCCTGTGCAGGCATTGCCGCGACCGCCAAGACGAAGGCCAAGCTCGAGACCCGTGCTGGGCTGCGCATCGCGCGCGCGACCGATTCCGACACCGTCGGCGATTACAGGGATGCGCAGCGGTCAATGCAACCGGCGCTTTTGCTGCACCGATCAGCCGGATCGAATGAACCGGCCGATCGATCCGGCCTGCCGGCGCGCGCACAGCGGCCGAGGAATTGAGCTGCCTGGCCGGCGCCCGCTTCACGCTGGCAAAGACGACGCAGCGCAGGTAGCGTCGAGCGATGCTCCTTGCGGTTGCGATGCGACGATCTCTGCCGATCCTGCTGGTGCTGTGTGTCTTTCTGGAGGCGTGTGGCGGAAGCAGCTCGACTTCCGCGCCGAAGGCGACCGACACACCGGACCCCAATGCAACCAGCACCGCAACCAGAACCCGTCGCTCGACGCATACGCCGACTCAGACTGGCGGACCGACCTATACGGCCACCCGCACCGGCGGCCCGACCAACACCCCCCGTCCCACCAAGACACCTGGCCCGCCGGTCACACTCTATGTTCGCCAGAGCGGCAGCGACGACAACTCCGGACAATCCCCGGACACGGCGTTTAAGACGATCGGCAAAGCGGCCACGCGACTCACGCCGGGCAGCACACTTTATGTCGGACGCGGCACCTACAACGAGAGCGTGCAGCTGACCGGTATCACCGGCACGGCCGACCAGCCGGTGCAAATCATTGCCGACCGCACCGGCAATCACACCACCGATCTCAGTGGCGACGTCATCATCGACGGCGACGATACGAAACTGTTCGCGCTGCTGGCGACGGACTCCACGTACGTGACGTTCGACGGATTCTTCCTGCGCGGCGTTCCGGCGGCCTCGGGCGCAGTCGTCCTACGGGTACGCAGCACCTCCGATCACTTCACGATAAGCAACTGCGTGATCGCCAACGCCGCTCTGACCGACGGTATCCGCATCGACAACTCCAGCTCGGCGCTGATCTTCGACAACTTAGTGTATGCGCCGGATCGCGGGATCCTGGTGAGCGGCGCGTCGAATAACACCCGCATCATCAACAACACGATCGCACTGAGCGCGCGCGCCGGCATCGCCTTGCGCGCGACCGACAGCGTGTCGCCCAACGACGTCAGCGCGCTCAACAACATCGTCCAAGCGGCCGAGGCAGGCATCGCCATCGATACCACCGGCGCCGGAACGGGCTACATCGGCGACTACAACCTGGTGTTCGAGCCTGACGCGACGGATCAAACGACAGCGTACAATCCGGCCTCGGCGCGTGGCGAGCACGACATCAACAGCGACGCGCAATTCGTCAACGTCGATGTCGGTGACGTCCACCTCAACGGCAGCAGCCCGGCGATCAACGCGGCCAATGCGCATATCGACACCGTCCTGCAGCAAATGCTGTTGCTGCGCACCACCACCGCGGACAACGCGCTCGATCGTCCGCCGTTGGATCTCGGCTACCACTATCCGCGTTGACGCTCAGGGGATTGGGCATGTGACCGCCACGGTGTAGAGCTGGCGCGTCACATGTCTCGGAATTTCGGGCGCACGCGCTGATGTTCACCTCACATCGCTTCGACCCGAGCCGCGCGGCGCGGCGCTCGCTGGTGCTCGGACGCGGCGGCATGGCGTGTACGAGCCAGCCGCTCGCGTCATTCGCAGCCGCCGAGCTGCTGCGCGGCGGCGCCACCGCCATCGACGCGGCGGTTGCCGCGGCGGCGATGCTCGGCGTCGTCGAGCCGTTCATGACCGGCATCGGCGGCGATTGTTTCCTCCTCTACTGGCACGCAGCCGAGGGCCGCCTGTACGGATTGAACGGCAGCGGCCGCGCCCCGCATGCCGCCACGCGCGATGCAGTGCTCGCGCAGGGGCACAGCACCATGCCGCTCACCGGCCCGCTGTCGATTACAGTGCCGGGCGCGGTCGACGCATGGTGCGAAGCCCTGCAGCGCTTCGGCACCCGCTCGCTGCCTGAGGTGTTGGCGCCGGCGATCCACTACGCCGAAGACGGGTTCGCGGTCAGCGAGGTCATTGCCGCGCAGTGGGCGTTTGCCGCCGGCCTGCTGCACAACGAGGAGGGCCGCCGCGCATTCACCATCGACGGGCGCGCTCCACGCGTCGGTGAGGTGATGCGCCTGCCGGCGCTGGCGGAGAGCCTGCGCACGTTGGCCGGCGGTGGGCGCGACGTATTCTACCGCGGCGAGATCGGGCGCCGTCTCGTGCACGGGGCCCGCGCCTGCGGTGCGCTGCTCGACGTCGAAGATCTGGCCGCGCACACGTCGACGTGGGTGGAGCCGCTGTCCGTCGACTACCGCGGCGTGCAGGTGTGCGAGTTGCCGCCCAACGGCCAGGGCATGACCGCGCTGATGGCGCTGAACATCCTCGAGTGTTTCGATTCGGGCGGCGCAGCGGATCTCGCCACGCATCTGCAGATCGAAGCGGTCAAGCTCGCCTTCGCCGATCGCAACCGCTACATCGCCGATCCGGAGCACGCGCGCGTGCCGGTCGCGGAGCTGCTGTCGAAGGATTATGCGCAAGGGCGCGCCGCACTGATTCGTCCGGACAAAGCGCTCAAGCGCGTCGCGGCTGGGACGCTGGTGGCCACCGACACGGTCTACCTGACGACCGCCGACGCGCACGGCAACGTCGCCTCGCTGATCAACAGCCTCTATCTCGCCTTCGGTTCCGGCATCGTCGCCGGCGACACCGGCATCGCGCTGCAGAATCGCGGCGGCGGGTTCTCGCTCGATCCGACGCATCCCAATTGTCTGGCCCCCGGCAAGCGGCCGTTTCACACGATCATCCCGGCCATGCTGCTGCGCGAGGGCCGCCCGCTGCTGTCGTTCGGCGTCATGGGCGGCGACATGCAAGCGCAGGGGCACGTGCAAGTGGTCTCGCATGTGATCGACGCCGGCGACAACATTCAGGAGGCGATCGAGCGACCGCGCTTCAACTTCCTCGCCGGCGACCGAGTCGCGCTCGAAGCGCGCCTGCAGGCCGCAGTGGGTGCGGCGCTGACGCGCCGCGGCCATGTCGTGGAAGACGAGGCGGCGGCGTTGGGCTACGGCGGCTTCGGTGGCGCCCAAGCGATCGCCATCGATCCAACGAGCGGCACCTATTGGGGTGCCTCGGATCCGCGCAAAGACGGCTGCGCCGTCGGCTTCTAGGCGCGCCACTTTCTCGCCATGGCAGCCGTGCGGCGCGGCAGCATGGAATTGGCACGCCATGACGCGCTGCGCCGCGCCGCGGTCGTCTACCCCGCCTTTCGTAGGCGGATGGCATCGCCGTTGCTTTCGCATCGAGCCAGACGTGCGACGCGCCAGGCGAACGAGCAGATGACATATCCGATGACCGAATCGATCCACATCAGCCCGCGCGCGACGCGGATCAGCGTGCGCGTATGGCGTCTCGTCGCGGGCAAGCCGCAGTGGCTGTTCACCTATGCGGGTGCGGTCGACGACGCCGTGCTCGGCGCGGTCATGCAACACGTGCAGTGCCTGACCAGCGCGGTGCCAGGCGAGTGGACGGTCGAGGTCATCGGGGCCGATCCGCACGGCGGGTTGTTACACACGGTGCAACACGACCTCGGGCATTTGCGCCGTCGCGGCCTGCGCTCGCGGCTGGCGCACGCGCAATGTCTCCGACCGGACAACAGCAACGCCTTGCTCGCACTGGCGCTGACGCCGTCGCCGTCAATCCTGTTGCATTGACGCGCCGCGCCCCGACGTGCGGCGGGCGCAAGCGCGCCCCACGGCGGGCCCGTCGAGCCGTGCGCATGATGTCGTGCTATCAGCCGTTGCATGGCAGCGACGCGTGAAGTGTTCCATGGACGGATCGTCAGATTGATGCTCGACGAGGTCGAGCTGCCGAACGGCAGGCGCACGACGTTGGAAGTCGTCCGCCATCCCGGCGCAGCGGCGATCGTCGCGCTCGACGACAGCGGCTGCGTGGTGCTGTTGCATCAGTTCCGCCATGCCGCGGGCGGCTATATCTGGGAGATTCCGGCCGGCACCTTGGCCGAGGGGGAAGCGCCCGCCGCCTGCGCGCGCCGTGAGTTGCGCGAAGAGACCGGGCTCGACGCCAGCCGCTGGAACGATCTCGGCCGCATACTCACCACGCCCGGCTTCTGCGACGAGCGCATTCATCTGTTCCTGGCGCGCGATCTCAGCACCGCCACCGCGCAACTCGACGACGACGAGATCCTGACCGTGAGCCGTGTGCCGTTGGCGCATGCCTTGGCGATGATCATCAGCGGCGAGATCGAAGATGCGAAATCGATAGCCGCCTTGCACCGCGCCAGCGCGCTGTTGAACAGCGAGCGGTAACGCCCGTCGGGAAGCCGATGCGCTACGCGGCGCGCGCCGCTGCCAGCGCCGGCTCCGCCTCGCTGTCGCGCGCGATCGGCAGGCGCAGTTGGAACCACGCGCCGCTGGGATGGCCGTGATCGAGGCCGATTTCTCCGCCCATCGATTCGACGATAGCGCGGGCGATGTGCAGACCGAGCCCGGTGCTGCGACGGTCGGTAGCGTCCGTGCCGTCCTGGAAGCGTGCAAACAGTGTTCGCTCCCGCTCGGCCGTGATGCCGGGTCCGCTGTCGCCGATGGTGATCGCCAGCTGATCGCCCTGGGTGGCGCTGCGCACGGTCACGATGCCGCCGGCCGGGGTGTATTTGATGGCGTTGTCGAGCAGGTTGCCGAGACAGCGTTCGGTCTGCAGCGGATCTATCCACGCCGCAGGCAGATTGGGCGCCAGCTCGAGCCGCGTCTCGATGCCCTTCAGTTCCAGCGCCGATCGATACGTGTCGAGCACGTCGTCCAGGATGCGCGGCAACGCCGTGCGGCGCGGCGCCGCCGTCAGTCCGCGCGCTTCCAGCTTGCTGAGGTCGAGAAAGTTGAGCGTCAACGCCTCCATGCGGCGCAAGCTGACCAGGACCTGCGCCGAGAGCTCGCGCGTCGTACCGCCCTCGCGCTGCATCGTCTCGTAGAGCATCGCCGCGGATTGCGTCGCCACCCAGAGCGGCTGTTTGAGATCGTGTGTGATCAATTGCAGCAACTCGCTGCGCGCCTCGGCGCGCTGTTTCACGGCGGCCGCGGCGACTTGGCCGCGGCGCACGCGGTCGACAAAGAAGCCATAGAACGTCCCGGTCAACAAGAAGAACGGCAGGCGCAACAGCACCGCCGGTTGCATCACGTCGCGCACGCCGGAGCGCGCCAGCAGAAAGGCGAGATAGGCACCGCTGGTGATGAGCGGCGCCAACAGGCTGAGCATCAGGCGGTCGCTGATCGAGGCCAACAAGATGATCGTGAAGTAGAACACGAACACGTCGGTGTTGGCGTCGGGGATGACGAACAACGCACACGAGATCGCGACGGTGTCGGCGACGATGAGCCCGAAGTCGAAACCGGCACGCCCGAGCACGGCGGCGGGCAGCAACGCGATGATGATGTTGCTGGCGATGTACAGCACCACGAAGGCAGTCAGCGCCGGCGCTGGTGTCGTCGGCGCGCTGAAGATCAACAGGTAACCGATCGCCAGCGTCAGCCCGGTGCGCACCAAGAGGAGCAGGCGGCGCTTCTCCAGCAACGCCGCCGTGTCGGAGGCGGCGTCGGCGCTCACCAGCGGCGCCACGGGCAGCGCTCCCGATCCTTTACTCGTCGCTGATGACATACTCAGTCCCCGCGACGAACAAGACGCCGCGTTTGAATGCGACCACGAGGCCGCGCCGATTGCCGCCAGCCAGATGCACCACCCGCCCGTGCAACACGGCGTCGCGCACGCGCGCCACAGCGGAAGCCGACAGGTGGCGGCTCAATCGCTCGTCGATCACGCGGACGACCGCCGGCAGCGGCGATTCGCTGGGCGGCAGACGATGGATGGGCGCTACGCCAAGAGCGGGCACACAAGCGGTTCCTCGCCCGACGCGGGTGCAGAAGTCGTGCCGCAGGGCCATAAAGGGCATGCGCAGGCGTGTCGCGCCTGCATCGCGGGCCGCCCGGATGGCGCGACGCTGTGCTTCCGGCCAAAGCGTCGCACCGTTGACACTTAGCGGCGCGACGGCGACCGGCCTGCGGCCGCACAGCGCGAGGCGGCCTCGCCATGTACGACCCACATGGGTTTCTCGACCCGTGCGCGCGCTCGAGTGACGCGTCGGACGGCGGTCGCCTCGTGCCTTCGCATGGCATTGCCGTGCGTTGACCGGTCGCCGAGCCCGGGATAGCGAGGCCGCAATGGATCTGACGTTCGCGCCGGCCGAGGAGCGCTTCCGTCACCAGCTGCGCGCGTGGTTGGCCGCGAACCCCGCCGCGCCCGAGCCGCATGGACTGGAAGCGGCGGTCGCGCACGGCAAGGCCTGGCAGCGGCGGCTCTACGAAGCCGGATGGTGCGGCGTACATTGGCCGGCCGCCTATGGCGGGCGCGGCGCGTCACTGATCGAGCAGATCATCTTTCAAGAAGAGATGGCGCGCGCCGGCGCGCCGCAGCTGGTCAACCTGGCCGGCCTGACGATGGGCGGACCGGTGCTGATCGCGCACGGCAGCGAAGCACAGAAGCATCGCCATCTGCAGAAGATCCTCGCCGCCGACGAGATCTGGTGTCAGGGCTTTTCCGAGCCCAATGCGGGGTCCGACCTGGCGGCGCTGAAGACACGCGCCGTGCTGGACGGCGACCACTTCATCGTCAGCGGACAGAAAGTGTGGACCAGCTACGCGCGCTTCGCGGACTGGTGCATGCTGCTCGTCCGCACCGACGTCGACGCGCCGAAACACCGCGGCATCACCTTTCTGCTGGTCGACATGCACAGTCCCGGCATCACCGTGCGGCCGCTGAAGCAGATCTCCGGCGACGAGGATTTCAACGAGATCTTCTTCGAGGAGGTGCGCGTGCCGCGCGATCAAGTGGTCGGCGCGATCAATCGCGGCTGGGACATCGCGATCACGACGCTGATGCACGAGCGGCAGACACTGACGTTCAGCCGTCAGCTCCAGTCGCGCGTCGCGTTGAACCAGCTGCTCGCGTTGGCGCGCCGCTGGCCGACGGCGGCGGCGCCGCTGGCGCGTCAGCCGCTGGCGCGCCAGCGGCTCGCGGCCGCCTACATCGACAGCGAGGCGATGCGCTACACAGCGTTGCGCAATCTGACGCGCGTGCTGCGCGGCGGCGAGCCGGGACCGGAGGGCTCGCTGGAAAAGCTCTTCTGGAGCGAGATGTATCAGCGCATGCTGGAGAACGCCGTCGCGCTCCTTGGTCCGTTCGGGCAGTTGATGGGCGATGCACCGCACGCGATCGACGGCGGCCGCTGGCCACATCTGCTGCTGTACTCGCGCGGCCGCACCATCGCCGCCGGGTCGTCGGAGATTCAGCGCAACATCCTCGCCGAGCGCGTGCTCGGCCTGCCGCGCGGGTGAAGGGCATGACCGATCAGCCGAGACGCGTCGTCACCGATTCCATGCTCGGGCTCGATATGCCCGACATCGCGGTCTGGTCGGAGCGCGTCACGGTAGTGCTTGGTCAGAACCCGGGCCCGTTCACCGGGCCAGGCACCAATACGTATCTGATCGGCACTGGGCGCCGGCCGCTGCTGCTCGATACCGGTCAGGGCCTGCCGCAGTATCTGCCGCTGCTCGAGCGGGCCCTGCTCGAGACGCATGGCGGCGAAGGCCTGCAGGAGATCGTGCTGACGCACGGCCACGCCGATCACATGGGCGGCGTCGACGGTGTGCGCGCGCGCTTCGGCCCGCTGACCGTCTCGAAGCGCCCGTGGGACAAGCTCGACGGAACGCTCGACTTCGTCGCCGTCGACGAGGGCGCCGAGCTGCACACCGACGATACGACGCTGCAGGCGCTGTGGACCCCGGGCCATGCCTGGGATCACTTGTGTTGGTACATGCCGGAGGAGCGCGCGCTCTTCACCGGCGACGTCGTGCTGGGCGCCGGTACGACGGTCATTCCGCCCGATGGCGATCTGGGCGACTATCTGCGTTCGCTGCGCCGCCTGCTGGAGCTGGACGTCGCGGTGATCTACCCGGCGCACGGCCCGGCGATCCACACGCCGCGAGAGAAAATCGAATCGTATCTCGCCCACCGTGCGCTGCGCGATCGCCAGATCCTCGACGGCCTCGGCGCGGGCGAGCGCACCGTCATGGGATTGGTGCGGCGCATCTACACCGACGTGCCGGAGTTTCTGCATGCCGCCGCGGCGATGTCCGTCACCGCGCATCTGCGCAAGCTCGAACGAGACCGGGTGGTGCAGCGCGACGGCGAGGACTGGGCGCCGACCTCGTAGGAGTGGATCCGCCGCGGCGGAGGCGGGAGCCGCGGTCAGCTCTTCTCGGAGCACACCAGGCGCGCGAGCTCTCGAACCTGGGCGGCGCTGGCCTCCTCGAGGTGGTGCACGATGTCGACCGCCTTCTCCATGCGTTCCTTGCGCAGGATGAAGCGCGTCTCGCGCCGGAACTTGTCCTCGACCGCCTTGCGCCGATCGTCGAACGGGCGTGCGCCGCTGCCGGTCGGGGTTTCCTGATCCATCTCGAAGTTGCGTCCGCCTTCCATCTCGATGCGCACGCGCGCGCCGACCACGCCCTTGAAGGCGTTCAGGTCGGCCGTGCCCAGATCGAACAGATGCGCGGTCGCGCCGTCTTCGCCGGCGGCGCGCAGCGGCGCGCGTTCGCGCGCGCGGCGCGCGATCTCGTCGTCGAGCGTCAGGCGCACGCGCGCCGCGAGCGTCCAGACGTCGGCATCGCGAATGCGCTCGCGCGTGAACTGTCGGGCCGAGAGCTCCTTGTCGATCAGCGCCACGGCAACCGGATAGGCCACCGACTGCGTCAGCGTCGTCGCCAGCGAATCGGCGCCGCGCACGAACGGTGCCGAACGCGCGTCCATCGCCAGCGTGTGCGGCCCGACCCCGACATGCACGGTGTGGATGCGCCGTGGATCGAGGTTGTGCTGGCGGCGCAGCGCCAGCACGCAGTCGACGACGGCGCCGACGGCGTGCGCGGCCGGATACACTTTGTATCCGAGGCTCTCGGTCAGCCAGACGGCGCCGAGACCGGCGAACGCCCCGGCCAGCGGCGGCTTGCCAACGGTCCGCAACAATCCGCCGTCACCCTCGAAGGCGTCATACGCGCCGCGCAGCCCATTGGCGGCAAGCTCGGCGCACTGCACCCCCACCGGCGCCCACAATGCCGCAGCGACGAGCTTCCCCTCAGTCCCGTAACACGCGGCGGTGGGCGAGGCGGCCGGCTGCATCAGGGCGAAGCTCAGCGCGTGCTCGGTTTGCGTCGCGTCGAGCTTGTGCAGAGAGGCCGCCGCCACCGCGCCGCCGGCCGTGTGCACGAACCCGGCGGCCGCTTCGTCCGGCAATCCGAGCGCCGTCGACAGGCCGATGCGCCCGCCGACCTCGTTCATCAACACTTGCGCAAGCAGCAGTTCGGCGCCGCCGACGCCGAGCTTTTCGGCAATCGCCAAGCTCGCAAGGGCAGCCGTCGGCCCGGTGCGTGCGCCGAATAAATAGTCGTCATAGTCGAGCGCCAGCGCCAGCGCCGCGTTGCCGGCGATGGCATAGTGCAACGATGTGCGCTCGCCCGATGGAATGAGCGTCGCCTCCTTGCCACCGCTCCATTCCTTTACGGTTCGGCTGACGGCCCGGCCGGTGTCGCTAAAATGCCCGGCATGAACGGCGGCTAGCATGCCGAGCATCTGATTTTTGGCCTCCTCCATGACGCGGCGCGGCACCGCGGCGGGGGTGGCGGCCGCGATCCACTCGGCGAGGCGGCGTCCAATTGTCTGGCTGCTCATTCCCAATCTCCCAACCGACCAGCGCGGGACCATAGCGGAAAGGCGACACGGGGCGCCAGTCCTGTTCTTCCACATCGGATTCGGGGGCGGCCACATTGCGTGTGCAAACCCCGCGCTCTTCGCGAAGCAAATACAGCCTGGATCGCAACACCATATTGCACTATCGAGGTTTGCAAAGGATCGCCAAATGTGCGGAGTCTGATACGCGGATTGTAGTACATCACTGCGAAACACGAGGAGCGTATATGGCGGCAATTAAGAAGAAGCGGGCGAAGCGCGGCAGCATCGGCGCCGAGATCTTCGACCAAATCGAAAAGATGATGGTCGCGGAGAAGGTCGGGCGCACCGAAGCCTTTCGCCGACTCGCCTCCAAGAGCGGCCGGCAGCTCGGCACCGTCGCCGCAAACTACTATCGCGTCGCTCGCCAGCGCGGCACGAAGCTGGCGCCGCGCCGGCGCCGTGGTGCCGGTGGACGCAGCGGGGTCGCCGCGCACGGGGTGCTGCAACGCGCCACCAGTGCGCTGGAGGAGGTCGGCGCGCTGTTCCGTAAGTTGGAGGATGAGATCGCACAGCTGCGCAAAGAGAATCAGCGCTTCGCCGCGATCCGCAAACTCATCGGCCGCTGATCGACGGCGCGGGCGGCGGCGGCGCCGCCCGCCCAACCTTGACCCGCGCGGCAGACGCTATAGGGTGCGGCGTCCGGTCCCTCTATGCGTCGCGTCACTCTTTTTTTCGCCTCCGGCGGATTCACCGGGTATATGCCGGTTGCGTCCGGCACTTTCGGAACCCTCGTCGCGATTCCTCTCTTCTGGGCCTTCGCCGGGTGGCGCGATCTGTCGGTTCCGCTCTATCTGCTGACGTGGATAGCCGCGGTGGCCCTGGCGTGCTGGATCGCCGATCGCGCTGAGGCGCTGCTCGACGAGCACGACAGCGGCATCATCGTGATCGACGAGATCGTCGGCTATCTCGGCGCGACCTTGTTCATGGCGCCGACGTGGAAGAACACGCTCGTCGCCTTCTTCGTGTTTCGTGCCCTGGATGTGATGAAGCCCTATCCGGCCGGTCACATCGACCGCCACATGCCAGGCGGCGCCGGCGTCGTGCTCGATGATGTGGTGTCCGGTCTGTATAGCAACGTCGTTACGCGCGTCATCGTCGCGCTGTTGTTCTAGTTCACGTCGAACGGCGCGGTGGGCGGGCCCGCGTGCCGCGCAGTTGCCGCCGGTTCGACTGGAGGCCCAATGCGAGCAGTCATTCTCAGCACCGGCGACGAGCTCACCACGGGGCGCACCCTCGATACCAACGCCAACTTCATCGCCGACCAATTGGTCGGCATCGGCATCGACATCGTCGGGATGATGGTGGTCGGCGACTATCCGGAGCGCATCGCCTGGGCGTGGCGCGAAGCGTTGACGCAAGCCGATCTGATCATCTGCACGGGCGGGCTCGGTCCGACAGCGGACGATCTCACGACTGAGACGGTCGCCGGCGTCGCCGCGGTCGGCCTGCGCAGGGACCAAGCGGTGGCCGATCGCATCCGGCAGATGTTCGCGGCCATGGGCCGCACCATGCCGGAGAACAATCTCAAGCAGGCGATGTTCCCCGAGGGCGCGACGATCATCCCCAACGGCCTCGGCACGGCGCCGGGATTTCGTCTCACCATCGCCGCGGCACGCGGTCCCTGTCACTGCATCGTCTTGCCGGGCGTGCCGCGCGAGATGAAACAGATGCTCGCCGAGACCGTGCTGCCGTGGGTACGGACGGCGCGCGGCGGCACCGACGAGTATCGCAGCCACACGTTTCAAACCTTCGGCATCAGCGAATCGGCCCTCGACGAACTGGTCGCCGGCGCGCTCGATCCGGCCGCCACGCGCCTGGCGTTCCGCGCCGCTTTCCCGCAGATCTCGCTGCGCGTCACCGTGCAAGGTCCGCCGGCCCAGCTCGATGCGCAGCTCGACCGCGCCGCGGCGATTCTGCGCGAGCGCCTCGGCCAGTACGCGTACGGCGAGGGCAACACGACGATGGAGGCGGAAGTGGGCAAGTTGTTGCGCGCCGCCAACGCGACGGTGGCCGTCGCCGAGTCGTGCACCGGCGGCTTGATCGGCCATCGGCTCACCGATGTGCCGGGCAGCTCGGCGTACATGCTCGGCGGCGTGGTCGCCTATAGCAACGCGGTGAAACAATCGGTGCTGGGTGTCAGCCCCGACACGTTGAAGACGCACGGTGCGGTCAGCTGCGAAACCGCCGAGGAGATGGCGCGCGGCGTGCGGCGCTTGACTGGCGCCAGCTATGGCATCGCGACGACCGGCATCGCGGGTCCGGATGGCGGTACGCCGGACAAACCGGTCGGCACCGTCTGCATCGCGCTCGACAGCGCCGGCGCCACGCGCAGCCGACGCTATCAGCTGTGGGGCACGCGCGATTGGGTCAAGCTGCTGACGTCGCAGATCGCGCTCGATTGGATCCGCCGCGCCGAGCTCGGCGAAGATCCGACCGACTCCGCCATTCTGAAGCGCTAGTCGTGCGCGCTGCCGCACCGGCGATGCGCCGAGGCCCGCGCGCCTTGGCGCACCGGCAGATCGACGTCCGCTGCGGCTGACGACTCGCAGAGCCGCCAATGCGCGCCTTTCTCGCCGTCGAGGTCGATGCGGGTGTCCGCGCGCCACTGGCGACACTGACCGCGTCACTGGGGCAACAGGGCAGCGCGGTGCACTGGGTGCCCGACGCGGCGCGACATCTGACCATCAAATTCCTCGCTGCGGTGGCGGACGAAACGCTGGCGGCGCTGCAGACGGAGCTGCGTTTCGCGCTGGCCACCATCGCGCCGCTGCCCGCCGTCGCCCGTGGCATCGGCGTCTTTCCGCATTGGCGGCGCCCGCGCGTGGTGTGGGCCGGCGTCGACTGCGACGGGCTCGCCGAGGTCGCCGCGCGCGTCGACGCCACTGCTGCGCGCCTTGGCCTGCCGCCGGACACCCGGCCCTTCGCGCCGCACATCACACTGGGGCGCGTACAATCGCCGCGTGGCTGGTCGGCGTGTGCGGGCGCGTTGCGTGTACACGCGGCGAGCGAATTCGGACGCTGGACGATCGGTGCGCTGCACGCGTTTCAGAGCGACTTGCGCCCCGGCGGCGCGGTGTATACGAAGCGATGGTCGATTCCATTCGGAGCCTAGACGCGGTGAGCTCGATGCGCGGACGCCATTGCACGATCGATGGTAGCGCGCGTATCCGAATGGCATCCCTCGCCACCCGCCGCCGCACGGCGGTGGCCAGTAAAGGAGAGTAACCATGGCCGTCGACGCTAATCGCGAGCGCGCACTCGACCTCGCTGTCACACAGATCGAAAAGCAGTTCGGCAAGGGCGCCATCATGAAGCTCGGCGACAACGCCACGGTGCCCGATGTCGCCGTCGTCTCGACCGGCTCGCTTGGTCTCGACGTGGCGCTCGGCGTCGGCGGCTTGCCGCGCGGCCGCGTCGTCGAGATCTACGGACCGGAGTCGTCCGGCAAGACGACGCTGGCGTTGCAAGCCATCGCCTGCGCACAGCAGACCGGTGGCACCTGCGCGTTCGTCGATGCCGAGCACGCCCTCGACATCAGCTACGCGCGCAAGCTCGGCGTCAAAGTCGAGGACCTGCTGATCGCCCAGCCCGACAACGGCGAGCAAGCGTTGGAGATCGCCGAGACGCTGGTGCGCAGCGGCGCGATCGACGTCCTGGTGGTCGACTCCGTCGCCGCGCTGGTGCCGAAAGCCGAGATCGAGGGTGAGATGGGCGAACCGCAGATGGGTTTGCAGGCGCGGCTCATGTCGCAAGCGCTGCGCAAGCTCACCGGCACCATCTCGCGTTCGCAGACGATCATGATCTTCATCAATCAGATCCGCATGAAGATCGGCGTCATGTTCGGCAACCCGGAGACGACGACCGGCGGCAATGCGCTGAAGTTCTACGCCTCGGTGCGTTTGGACATCCGCCGCATCGGCGCGATCAAGCAAGGCGAAGCGGCGGTCGGCAACCGTACACGAGTGCGCGTAGTGAAGAATAAAATGGCGCCCCCGTTCAAAGAGGCGGAGTTCGACATCCTCTATGGCGTCGGCATCTCCCGCGAGGGCGAACTGGTCGACCTTGGCACGGATCGTGGACTCATTGAGAAGAGTGGGGCGTGGTATTCCTATTCCGGCGAGCGCATCGGTCAGGGCCGAGAGAACGCCAAGGAGTTCTTGCACGACCATCCGGAAATGGCCGACCAGATCGACCGCGCCCTGCGAGCGCAGCTGGGTGTCGGCGGTGGGCCGAGCCTGCCGGCGGCCGCAGAGCCCGAAGTAAAGAAGGCCGGCAAGGCCTCGTAACGCGGACCGGTCTCGGCGGAACGGCCCGGCGCTCAACCGAAGGAGCAGTGAAGCGCGATGGAGCTGAACGAGATCCTGACCGAGGCGATCCGCAATGAAGCGTCGGACGTGCTGCTCAAGGTCGGCGTTCCGCCGGCCTTTCGCGTCCGCGCCGACTTCCTGCCGCTCGAGGGCGCCGCGCCGCTCACAGCGGCGGATATCGAGCGCATCGTCTCCGGCGTGGTCGATGAGCAGCGGCGCCGCAAGCTCGAGCAGGATCTGCAGGTCGACCTCGCCTACGCGCACCCGGATCTCGGCCGCTTCCGCGTCAACATCTTCCGTCAGCGCGGCTACCTCAGCCTGGTCATCCGCGTCATCCCGACCAAGTTGCGCAGCGTCGCCGAGCTCAATCTGCCGCAATCCGTCGAACGCCTCGCCACGGAGCGGCGCGGCTTGATCCTGGTCACCGGCACCACCGGCAGCGGCAAGAGCACGACGCTGGCGGCGCTGGTCGACTACATCAACCGCACCCGCCAAGCGCACATCATCACCATCGAGGATCCGATCGAATACGAGCATCCCGACCGGCTGAGCTTCGTCAACCAGCGTGAGATCGGCTACGACGCCATCGACTTTCCGTCGTCACTCAAATCCGCCCTGCGCCAGAACCCGGACGTGATTCTGGTCGGCGAAATGCGCGACATGGAGACCATCGAGACCGCGATTCTCGCCGCCGAGACCGGTCACTTGGTGATGAGCACGCTGCACACATTGGATGCGCAGGAAACCATTACCCGCATCATCTCGGTGTTCCCCGAGCATCAGCGCGATCAGGCGCGGCTCATTCTGGCCAGCGTCATCCGCGGCGTCGTCAGTCAGCGCCTCATCCCGCGCGCCGACGGCATGGGCATGGTGCCGGCGGTCGAAGTGCTGATCGCCAGCGCGCGCGTGAAGGAGTACATCGCCGACAAAACCAAAACGCGCGATCTGCACGACGTCATCGCGCAGGGCAACACGGCGTACGGCATGCAGACCTTCGATCAGTCGCTGATGGCGCTCTTCCGCGCCGGACTGATCACCTACAACGAAGCGCTGATGCACTGCTCGAACCCGAGCGATTTCGAGCTCAAGGTGCGCGGCATCGCATCGACCAGCGATTCGCGTTGGGACAATTTCGAGAAAGGCGACGCGCCGAGCGACGACCGCGGCGCGCTCGACATCGAGCGGTTCTGACCGGGGAAGCGACATCCCGCCTCGCGCACTGCCAAGCCAGGCGCCGTCGCGCGGCGCGCGCGCTGCGCGACCTCACCGCATATCGATCGCGCGGGTGGCATCGATCCAGAGCCAGCAAGCGGCCGCGAGCAGGTAGCTGACCGCAATCGACAGCAGCGGCGGGGTCCAGCCTCCCCAGTGTTCCAACGCAAAGCCGATTGCGATCGGGCTCAGTGCGCCGCCGAGATTACCGAAGGTGTTCATCGCGCCGCTGACCACGCCGGCGTGTCGACCGCCGATCTCCAAGCACACGGCCCATGCCGGGCTGACCCCGAGGGCGGCGAGCCCGGCGGCGGCGGCGAAGCACAAGGCCGAGGAGGTCGCGGTCGGCGTCAACACGGCGACGACGATCGCCATGGCGGCGAGCGGCAGGCCGATCAGGCCCGGAGTACGACGCCCGAGGCGCGTGCCCCAGCGGCGCGCCAGCACGTCGCTGCTCCAGCCACCGAGCAACACGCCGGCGGCGATGCTCAGCAGCGGCAACGCCGCTAGCCAGCCGACCTGTTTGAGATCGAAGCCGCGCGCACGCAGCAGATAGGTCGGCAGCCACGTGAGGTAGAAGTACCAACCGTAGATTGCGAACAAGTACATGAAGCACAGCGCGATCAAGTTGCCGTCGCGCAAGAGCGCCGCCCATGGCACCGCCCTATGCGGCAGCGGTGGGTCGCAGCCGATCAGCGCCAGCTCGGCCCGATTCACTGCCGGATGGTCGTGCGGATCGTCGCGGAACCACCAGAACCACGCCGCCGCCCATACCAGTCCGACGCCGCCGAACAGCACGAACGTGTGCCGCCAGTGCATGCGCTCGAGCAGCGCCACCACCAGCGGCTGCGTCAACGCGCCGCCGAGCGCGCCGGCCATCAGCGCCAGGCCGAAGGCGCGACCGCGCTCGCGCGCCGGCAGCCAGCGCGCGAAGGTGCGCGCCATGCTGGGGAACGTCCCGGCCTCGCCGGCGCCAAACAGGAAGCGGACGACGAGCAAGGACGTGACGTTCCATGCGCCGCCAGTGGCGGCGGTCAGCCCCGACCACCACACGACGATGCGCGTCAGCATCAGGCGCGCCCCGAAGCGATCGGCCAACCAGCCGCTCGGCACCTCGAATAGCGCGTAGGCGAACGTAAAGGCGCTGAACACCCACCCCATCTCGACGTCGCTGATGCCGAGGTCCGCCTTGATCGCCGGCGCCGCCATCGAAATGCAGACTCGATCGAGGTAGGCGATCGCCGTCAGCGCCAGCGTCAACGCGAGCACGCGCTGGCGCACCGCGCTCGGCGCCTCGGTGTCCGACATGGTGGGCATGTATGCGAGACGGCCCCGCCAAGCCATCGCAGCGGGCCTCGCATCCACGTTCGGTCCTGCCGGATTTGGGACGCCGCAGGTGAACGCCGCTCCCACTCCATCACCCCTCCCGGGCGAACACCGATCGCTGTCGGCGTGCGTCGCACGCGCTGTATTCGCCTCAGTTTGTCACAGATGCAGGCGCCGGATGGGTGAGCTCTGCGGCCTCATGAGGGCGACTGGGTAGGGATTTGTGCTCATCTGTGAGTCCTTTCGTGGCCCGGGGCTGAGACTGCGCATCTCGCGACTGAAGTCTTTCAGGTCCAGACCATCGCCGCGGCTCCGCCGACGGCAGTCTACCGATTCTTGCAAGTCGGCAGCGCGCGTGGGCGGATGAGCGGACGGTGCTTGCGAGGGGGGATCGATGAAGCACGCCAGCCGCTTTGCCACGCTGCCGGCTTGGAGCCGGCGCGACTTTCTGCGCGCGGCCGGCGTCGCAGCCGCCGGGCTGACGCTACCGCGCGCACTGATTGGTTGTGGCGACGGCGGCAGCGACGCCGGCATGGCCGACGCGGCGATCCCGCTGACCGTCGATCCGTCGCGCGGCTGGTGGCTGCAAAACGGCTTCGAGCCGGTCTTCGACGAGCTGTCCTCCGACGCGCTCGTCGTCACGCGCGGGCACATCCCGCGCGAGCTCAGCGGCCTCTATGTGCGCAACGGCTCGAATCCGCAGAAGGCGGATTCGCCGCATTGGTTCTTCGGCGACGGCATGGTGCACGGCGTGCGCTTCGAAGCCGGGCGTGCCGCCTGGTACGGCAACCGCTACGTCCGCACGCCGCTCTATGAGCAGGGCATCAGCTTCGGCCAGCCGAACACGCCGCCGCCGATCGGCGGCAACAATCAGAGCAACGTCAGCTGCGTGTATCACGCCGGCAAACTGCTGAGCTCCGGAGAGGTCGGCTTTCCATACCAGCTCGACCCCAGCGATCTGTCGACCATCGGACCGTACGACTTCGGCGGTCAGCTGCTGACGTCGTTCACCGCGCATCCGAAGATCGATCCGGCGACCGGCTATCTCCACTTCTTCGGCTACTGGTTCGCGCCGCCGTTCGTGACCTATCTCGTCGCCGACGCGAGCGGCCAAGTCATCCATCGGCAGGAGGTGCCGGTGGGCGCCAGCACGATGATGCACTCGTTTGCGATCACCGAGCGGGACGTCGTGTTCTGGGATCTGCCGGTGCTGTTCGACCTGCAGGCGGCGATTCGCGGCGAAATCCCGTTCGGCTGGCAACCCGACTACGGCGCGCGCATCGGCATCATGCCGCTCGGCGGCGACGCGGCAGCGATTCGCTGGGCGGAGATCGACCCCTGCTACGTATTTCACGAGGTCAACGCGTACCGCGACGGCGACGACGTGGTGCTCGACGTTTGCCGCTACGATCGCGTCTTCGATCACGGCAGCGATCTGCCGGAGAGCAACGTGTCGCTGCGCCGTTGGCGCGTCGACACCGGCGGCGACGCATTGCACGTCCAAGACGAGATCGTGCTCGACCGCGAATTGGAGCTCCCGAGCCGCGACCGTCGCATCATCGGACGGCCACATCGCTATGGCTGGTTCGTCACCTCACGCAATCGCACCGACACGCTCGACCTCGCCGGCATCGCATCGATGGACTACCGCAGCGGCCGGCTGCGCGAATGGGATCCCGGACCCAACCGCCACGCCAATGAAGCGCTGTTCGTCCCCGGCGGTCCCGGCGAAGGCGAGGGCTGGTTGCTGACGCTGGTGTACGACCGCGCCGACGCCGCCAGCGACCTCTGCATTCTCGACCCGCTGCGCGTCGACCGCGGCCCGATCGCCGAGATTCGACTGCCGCGCCGTGTGCCGCACGGCTTTCACGCGGCATGGGTGCCGGCGTAACAACCGACCGACGGATGCCTGTCACGATCGGCCGTCGGCATCCAGCCAGCGTCAAGATTCCTGCGTCGGCCGTCCGGGTATTGGACACCGGACGGTCCTCGAGGCCAGGGGCCCTGCGGCGCCTACAAATGGTCGCGCAAGATCGACGAACGCGCCCCGCGCAGTCGCGTCGGCGAGGAGCCTGGCGCTCTGGTGCGTGACCGGCGCTGTCGCCTCGCGCAAACGCATTCTTGAACCCCCCGGACCCATCCTCTAAGCCTGGACCGATGATGACCGGGGCCGACATTCGCAGCAGCTTCCTCGACTTCTTCCGCGCGCGCGGCCACGAGATCGTGCGCAGCTCCTCGATCGTCCCGAGCAACGACCCGACGCTGCTGTTCACCAACGCCGGAATGGTGCAGTTCAAGAACGTCTTCCTCGGTCAGGAGACGCGCGCCAATCCGCGCGCCGCGAGCTCGCAGAAATGCCTGCGCTTGAGCGGCAAGCACAACGACCTCGAAGAGGTGGGGCGCGACACCTATCACCACACGCTGTTCGAGATGCTCGGCAACTGGTCGTTCGGCGAATACTACAAGAAAGAGGCGATCGCCTGGGCCTGGGAGCTGCTCACCGAGGTGTGGAAGCTGCCCAAGAGCAAGCTGTGGGCGACGGTGTACCGCGACGACGACGAGGCCGAGAAGCTGTGGAAGAGAGAGACGGACATCAATCCGACGCAGATCCAGCGCTTCGGCGAAAAGGACAACTTCTGGGAGATGGGCGAGACCGGCCCCTGCGGGCCGTGCTCGGAGATCCACATCGATCGCGGGCCCAACTCGTGCGACAAGCAACACGTCGCCGGTCATGTCTGCGCCGTGAACGTCGGCTGCGCCCGCTTCATCGAGCTGTGGAACCTGGTCTTCATCCAGTACGACCGGCAAGCCGACGGCTCGCTGGCGGATCTCAAGGCGAAACACGTCGATACCGGCATGGGTCTCGAGCGCGTCGCGGCGGTGATGCAGAACGTGCCGTCGAACTACGACACGGACCTGTTCCGCCGCCTGATCGCGTTCGTCGAGCACGCCGCCGACACCGAATACGGCAGTAACGACGAGGCCGACCTCGCCATGCGCGTGATCGCCGACCACAGTCGCGCGTTGTGCTTCATGATCGCCGATGGGGTCGCCCCGGCCAACGACGGACGTGGCTACGTCCTGCGCCGCATCCTGCGCCGCGCTGCGCGCCACGCCCGCGTGCTCGGTTTCGAAGAGCCGTTCCTGTGGAAGATGTGCGAGCCGGTGCACGCGGTGATGGGCGCCGCCTATCCGGAGCTCGGCGAGCGGCGCGCCTACATCGAAGACGTCGTACGCGGCGAGGAAGAGCGTTTCGCCGAGACGCTCGATCGCGGCTTGGCGCTGCTGCGCGAGGAGCGCGCCGCATTGGAGCTGGCCAAGCAGACGGTGCTGCCCGGGCCGATCGCCTTCAAGCTGTATGACACCTACGGATTTCCGGTCGACATGACCGAGGACATCCTGCGCGACTACGGCATCACCGTCGACACCGACGGTTTCAAAGCGGCGATGCAGGAACAGAAGACGCGCGCGCGCCAAGCGCGCAAAGCCGCCGGCGAGGGCGTGATCGTCGGCAGCAGTGCGTCGTCGCGCTTCGTCGGTGATCATACGTACGAGCACGAATCGTCCGTCGCGTCGCTGTCGGTCGAGGGCGAGGAGCGCCACGAGGTGCGCGAGGGCGACACGGTGCATCTGGTCGTCGCCGAGACGCCCTTCTACGGCGAGTCGGGCGGGCAGACCGGCGACCGCGGCCGCATCGAGACCGCCGACGGGGCACTGATCGAGATCACCGACACGCTCAAGCCGCGCGCCGATCTCACGGTGCATGTCGGCACCGTCGTCCGCGGCGCGGTGCGCGCCGGCCAAGCGGTGCGGCTGCACGTCGACCGCGCCCGTCGCGATGCCACGCGGCTCAATCACTCGGTGACGCATCTCCTGCATGCCGCGTTGCGCCACGCGCTCGGCGAGCAAGTGCGGCAAGCCGGCTCGCTGGTGACGCCGGATCGGCTGCGCTTCGACTTCACGCAGCCGACGGCGATCGACGACGCAACGCTGACGCGCATCGAGGACGAAGTGAACGCCGCGATTCGCGCCAACGCCGCCGTGACGGTCGAGGAGATGAGCTACGACGACGCCATCAAAGCCGGCGCGCTGGCGTTCTTCGGCGACAAATACGGCGACCGCGTGCGGGTCGTGCAGATGGGCGACCTATCGACCGAGCTGTGCGGCGGCACACACGTCAGCCGCACCGGCGACATTGGATTGTTCAAGTTGCGCGGCGAGAGCGGCGTCGCCGCCGGCACGCGCCGCATCGAGGCCATCACCGGCGGCGGCGCGCTGGAGTGGGTGCACACCTCGGAGCAGTCGCTGCGCCGCGTCGGCGAGTTGCTGCGCGGCAACGAGGACGACCTCGCTGAGCGCGTCGAGCGCTTGCTGGCGCAGCAGAAGCAACTCGAGCGGCAGCTGCAACATCTGCAACGCCAGATGGCCGGCAACCAGAGCGGTGATCTGCTGTCGCAGGCGCAGACGGTCAACGGCCGCAAAGTCATCGCCGGGCAAGTCGACGGGGCCGATCCGAAGCGCTTGCTGGAGATCGCCGATCAGCTGCGCGAACGCCTCGGTTCCGGTGTCATCGT